>FUFK010041435.1_pt1 | contig 38134 bp, 54 predicted proteins | sample 1021851 | NCBI WGS metagenome assembly FUFK01 (sample SAMEA51879418, study PRJEB19060) | metagenome
ATGAATCAGTAGGTCAACAATATTTAGAAACACACAATAATTGGCCTGCACAAATGTGGATTCAAACTTCTTACAACACATCACGTAATCAACATTCACTTGGTGGAACACCTTTTAGAGGTAATTACGCAGGTATAGGTTATACTTGGGATGAAGATGATCAAATCTTTTGGCCTAAAAAACCATATGCATCGTGGGTAAAAAATATGACAACTGCAAGTTGGGAGTCACCGGTTGGTGATGCTCCTGAATTGACTGAAGAACAGATTGCACAAAATGTAGCTAATACACATATGTGGAGTTATGATTGGAACGAAGCTAACCAAACTTGGGATTTGACAGATCATATGGCATAAATTAATAATTGAGGTGGTATGCAAAAGAAAGTATTAAGCGAACAAGTATTATATTATGGTGATGTGGCAATGCCTAAAGATTGGGACATTGACCGAGATAAGTTATCAGGCGACATCTTACAATCAGTAATTCAAAACAAAGATTTTCCATTTTCAAAAACTTGGGACATGCTAAATACTTACATACGAGAACATGTAAAAGTTGAATTTAATGTTAATCTTATTAACAAAGAAACGTGGGGTAACATTTATAAACCTGCAGAAACTTCAATTCCATTACTTAATATTGATCCAGTAGATTTACGAAACTCACCAGACTTTACATTATTGTATGGTGTTAAAGTTGAAAATTGTATGGTTCGAATACATTATGAAGATAATAGACGTAAGGGAAGAAGTTGGGACATACCATTAAAAAATAATAAATTTATTGCGTTTCCATCAACCAATATGTACTACTTAACTAATAATCAAAAAGATAGTTTAAATTTTGTACAAACAATAACTTATGAATTTGTCTAATTATTATTGGTATTTTAGTGGTGTGTTGACACCAAGGTTTTGTGACAATGTTATAGAATTTGCTAATTCACAAAAAGAAGTTATGGCAAGGACCGGTGGCTTTGGAGATAAAGAATTAAACAAACAAGAAGTATTGGATTTAAAAAGAAAAAGAAATTCTGATTTAGTATGGTTAAACGACACTTGGATATATAAAGAATTACATCCATACGTTCACGAAGCTAACAGAAATGCTGGTTGGAATTTTGATTGGGAAAGATCTGAATCGTGCCAGTTTACAAAATATAAACACAATCAATATTATGATTGGCACTGTGATAGTTGGGACAAACCTTATGACAGAAAAAATCCAAACAATCCAGAGCATGGTAGAATTAGAAAATTATCTATGACTTGTCAATTAACAGATGGTTCAGAATATAAAGGAGGTGAACTAGAATTTGATTTTAGAAATTACTCACCTAATATGAGAGATGAAGATAAACATAGAATACAATGTAAAGAAATACTACCAAAAGGATCTATTATTGTATTTCCTTCATTTGTGTGGCATAGAGTAAAACCAGTAACTGCTGGCACAAGATATAGTCTTGTTGTTTGGCATTTAGGAAGGCCTTTTATATAATGTTTATTAATAGTCATTTTCCAACTGTAGTATGGAGTGAGGACAAACCAGAGTTTGTAAAATCTTTGAACAAAGCTTCTAATAAATATATTAATGAAGCAAGAAAAAGAGAAAAAAAATTTATAAAAGAANANGGTGANTTTGGAACANNNTNTCATTCNACANNACTTACACTNGATAATGACTTTTTAGATTTGAGAAATTATGTAGGTCAAAAGTCTTGGGAATATTTAGACCATCAAGGTTTTGATATGTCACAATATACAACTTTATTTTCTGAAATGTGGGTACAAGAGTTTGCTAAAAAAGGAGGTGGTCATCACTCTGCACACATTCATTGGAACCAACACGTATCAGGTTTTTATTTTTTAAAGTGCAGTGATAAAACATCTTACCCGATTTTTCACGAACCAAGAACTGGTGCAAGATGCACTAAATTAAAAATGAAACCAAATTTAAAAGGTATATGGCCAGGTCACGAAAAATTTCATATAAGACCTAAACCAGGTACATTAATTATATTTCCAGGTTATTTAGAGCATGAATATGCATTAGATTTTGGAAAAGAACCTTTTAGATTTATACATTGGAACATACAAGCAGTGCCAAAAGAAATGGCTAAAGATGTTTAAAATTGAAGATAATTATTTATCTAATACAGATCATCTTGTTTTAAAAGCTATAATGGAGTCAAATACTTTTCCTTGGTATTATAATAAAAATAAAGTTTATAACAAAGATGAATTGTTTCATTATCAATTTGTTCATATATTTTATAAAGATAATATTGTTAACTCTGATTATTTTCAGCACTTAAATCCTATAATAGAAAAATTAAAACCTTTGTCTTTAATAAGAATAAAAGCTAATTGTAATCCTATCTCAACTAAATTGATTGAGTTTGATAAACATCCTGATCAATTTTTTAAATGTAAAGCAGCAATATATTATCTAAATGATAATGATGGTTACACTATGATTGGAAAAAATAAGGTAGAAAGTAAAGCTAATAGAATGGTTTTTTTTGATGCTGATGAAGAACACCACGGAACAAATTCTACAAACTGTAACAATAGAATGGTAATTAATTTTAATTATTTCTAATGAGTTTTAAAAAAAATAAATATACAGTTATACGTCAAGCTATCTCAAAAGACCTAGCAACTTTTGTTGCCAATTATTTTAGAATGCAAAAACAAGTTTACGATACTTGTAAAGAACGTAAGTACTTTTCACCTTTTGAAAACATTATAGGTCATTATGAAAATGATAATGAACAGATACCAAACACTTATTGTCAGTATGCTAACATGGCTATGGAAACTTTATTACTTAAATGTCAACCAGATATGGAAAAAGCAACAGGTTTGAAATTATATCCATCTTATACATACGCTAGAATATACAAAAAAGGTGATGAACTAAAACGACATAAAGATAGATTTAGTTGTGAGATATCAACTACTATGAATCTGGCTGGTGATGATTGGCCTATATATTTAGAACCATCAGGAGAAATTGGTAAGAAAGGTATAAAAGTAAATTTAAAACCAGGAGATATGTTGGTTTATTCTGGCTGTGAGCTAGAACATTGGAGAGAAAAATTCAAAGGAAAAGAATGTATTCAAGTTTTTTTGCATTATAATAATCGCAAAACACCGGGTGCAAAAGATAATATGTTTGACAAACGTCCACATCTAGGACTTCCTTCTTGGTTTAAGAGATGATATAATCTCGATGTGTGGGGGGTTTACCACCTCAATCACCAACCCCTCACGCTTATTGGAGAGATATGTTAGGAATAACGGCAATTGCACAATCACCTATTGCTTCACTTGGCGGAACTAATGCCAATGTTGATGTAACTGGAATACAACTTACTACAGCAGTAGGATCAGTATCTATTACTGCAATCCAAAATCCTACAATTCAATTAACAACAAATCTCTTAAATACACAAACAGGAGCTATACAAGTAGATCCTGACGTAATTGTTACAGGAGAACAATTAAGTTTTGTTATTGGAACATATTCAGTACAAGCAGATGCTACTACAACTATTGTTGCAGGATCAGAAAAAGAGTTAGAAACTTCTGTAGGTACAACGACTGTTACTGCAAATGGTACAGCTGTTTTAAGTGGAGTAAACGCAACAACTGCAGTAGGACAAGCAGACGGTGTATTTACAGTCTTAGTATCTGGTAATGAATTAGAATCAGACACAGGAACTATTGGTCCGATTACAGGTACTGCAAATGTAACTGCAGCCACTAATCTATTAACAATATCTGATCAAGCTGTTGATGTATCAATAGATGTTACAGCTTCAGTGACAGGATTAACTACAATGACTACAGCCATAGCTTCAGTCACTGTAGATTTAAATACTCCAGTTGATTTAACTGCACAACAACTATCTATAAGTGTTGGAAATACAGGAACAATAGCATGGTCTAACGTTGATCCAGGAGTAAGCAATGTCTGGGTTGAAGTTGATATTGCAGCATAATAGGATTATAATACAAATATGGCATCTACATTTTCGACAGATTTAAAACTTGAACTTATGGCTACNGGTGAAAACGCTGGTACATGGGGAACAAAAACNAATACAAATTTAAATTTAGTACAACAAGCAATTGCTGGTTATGAGTCAATAAGTGTAACAACCACAACTATTGGTTTAACAATGGATGATGGATCAATATCCCAAGCAAGAAATATGGTTTTAGCTTTTGGTGGATCTTTAACAGGTGACACAAATGTTACCGTTCCGAACTCAATAGAAAAAATGTACATACTTGATGATCAAACAACTCATAACACTAGCACAATAACTTTTAAAACTGCAAGTGGAACTGGATTTGCAATGTCTCAAGGTAAAAAACATTTAGCATATTCAGATGGAACTAATATAAACAGAATTGATTTAACAACTTTAGGTGGCGAGATAGTAACAGCATCAATTGCTGATAATGCAATAACAACCGCAAAAATTTCTGACAATCAAATTGTGACAGCTAAAATTTCCGATAATCAAATTACAACAGTAAAAATTTCTGACAATCAAATTACGACTGCCAAAATAGTAAACAACGCTGTAGACTCGGATAAATTAGCAAGAAAATTTACAATTACAACTAATGTTACTCCAGCAGGAGGATCTGACGGAGATCTTTGGTTCGTATATTCATAGGACTTTAAATGGCTGAGACTTATGTAAGAAACTCCAGTGCTTTTCAAAAAGCAAATCAAGTATTTGCAAATGTAGGTGGGACATATCAAGAAGTAAATGAAGCTTATGCTAATGTTGGTGGTACTTACAAATTAGTTTTTAGTGCCTTCGAAGCAACATCAACTGTAACCTTATCATCTGGTTCTGGAACATTTACAGTTCCAGCAAATTCAAATGCAATACATATTCAAGCTGCTGTTGGTGGCGGAGGCGGAGCTGCGGGTGGAGCAGATTATGATAAAGCAGGCGGAGAATCGGCAGGAGCTGGAGGAGGTTCTGGTGCTTATGTATCTGATAAAATATTTTCTGTTACTGAAGGTGAAACAATGACTTATTCAATTGGTACAGGAGGATCTGGCGGTAACCAAACAAGTAACTTCAAACAACCTAGAATAGCTAGTGCTGGTACTTCAACAACTTTATCAGGATCGAGTGCAGGATCTTTATTTACTTTAGGAGGAGGTGGTGGATCTTCAGGTACTGGTGGTGGTGTACAAGGGCCTTTGAGAACAAATACTGCAGGTACACCTGGATCAGCAACAGTATCATCAAGTATAAGCACAGGTACTTTTAGAGATTCAGATGGTATTACAAAAAATGTAAGTACATTAACATCTGGACCTAGTGGAACATTTAACGATAGTGGTAATGGTGCAACAGGAAGTTTATCAGGATCAGGTAACTGTGGAGGAGACAACTGTAGAATAAGCGGTTTTGCTGGTGCAGATTCTTACGATGGAGGAATATCTGGAGGAGCTGGAGGTTCATCATCTGGAGGTGGTACTAATGGTTCGAATGGTACACGAGGCTCTGGTGGTGGCGGAGGTGCAGCACAAGTGAGTGGTGGATCAACAAACGGTGCAACTGGTGGTAACGGTGAAATTGTTTATAGATTTATTCGTATACTATAGTATATTTCTTTCATGACCAATATATCTAAGTGGTTTGGGTATCCTATATATATTTCTCAAATACAAAACTTTGAAAAAATAAACAAAAAAATATTACCATTGCTTGAACTTGTTACTGCAACAAATTCTCAATATGCACGGACAACGGATATAAAAGCAAAAGACTTACAATCAATAAATGATGATTTACATTTAGATCCAAGATTTGAATTACTTTATGATCAAATATCTCAAGCGTTAATTGCTGCGATCCATGGTTTGCATTATGATTTAGAATTGTTTGAGTTATATATTACAAAATCTTGGGCTACATATTCTAACAAAGATCAATTTATTGCATATCACAGACACATGACTAGTCACTTTAGTTTTGTCTATTATGTAAAAGCAGATGATCAAGGTAATTTATTTTTCATAGATGATGAGGCTCATAAAGTAGGTTTAAACATACCGAAAAGAGATCCATATTTTAAAAAATGGGATGAGATTAATTTTGCAAAAGCTGAGTATCCTGCAAAAACTGGTAACATTGTAATCTTTCCATCTATGCTTTTTCACGAGACAGGTATAAATGAAAAAGAAGAACCACGTATTTCTATATCAGGAGATGTCCTTTTGACTATGAGAAAAGGTTTGAAATCAGAGCATAACATGCCTTCACCTACGACTTGGAAGAAGCTTTAACATGGTGTAAAATACCGTATGCCTCTTACAAATGTAAAATTACTACCAGGTTTTGATAAAACAGATACACCTTCAGGAGCTGAAGGTAGATGGATTGATGGGGATTTTGTTAGATTTAGATATGCTCAACCAGAAAAGATCGGGGGATTCGCAGCTATCGGACAAAAAACTATTGCAGGTCCTGCACGTGCTCAACATACTTGGACTGATTTACAAGGTAGAAAGTACGCTGCCATTGGTACATCAAAAGTTTTATTAATTTACTATGAAGATGCTTTCTATGATGTAACTCCTTTAGAAACAGGATTGACTGGTGCTACGTTTACCTCTGTAAATGGACAACCAACTGTTACAGTAAACAAAACTGCACATGGTTTAGTATCTGGTGATTATTTTTTATTTGAATCTGTTACTTTACCAGGAGGTGGAGCAACAAGTTTTACTACAGCTAATTTTACTGACCAAACATTTGAAGTTATAACTGCTGCTGCAGATACTTTTACAATTACAATGGCATCTAATGAAACAGGGACAGGTATGACCGCTGCTGGTTCAGCAACTATTAGAGCTTATGTAGAAATAGGACCAACTATTCAGACATATGGTTATGGTTGGGGAACAGGAACATGGGGTGGAAATGTTTCTGGTGCATTGACGAATACGCTTAACGGACTTTTACAAAACGACACTGCAGGTACAGGAGGATCGGGAACTAGTATTACACTTAACAGTGCAACAGGTTTTTCTGGAACTGGTGGAACTATATTAGTAGATCAAGAAATAATTACTTATACAGGTGTTAGTTCAAATGATCTTACAGGTATTACNAGAGGTGCTCAGGGAACATCAACTGCAGCTCACAGTAGTGGTGCAACTGTTACTGAGATTACAAACTTTATAGGTTGGGGACAACAAACTACAACATCATCAGTTATACTTGATCCAGGTAACTGGTCACTTGATAATTTTGGTGCCATACTTACGGCAACAATAAGAAATGGAAAAACATTTACTTGGGATCCAAGAGTAAGTAATCCTCTTAATAATAGATGCACAGAGATGGCTAGTGCTCCGACAAAATCCGTTTCAACTATTGTATCTGATAGAGATAGACATTTTATACATTTTGGTACTGAGACTACAGTGGGTGATAATACAACACAAGATCCAATGTTTATTAGATTTAGTGACCAAGAAAATTTTAATCTTTATAATCCTACTTCAACCAATACCGCAGGAACATTTAGACTGGACACCGGAAACACAATAGTTGCAGCTGTAAATGGTAAAGACTATGTTTTAATATTGACTGATCAAGCTGCTTATACAATGCAGTTTGTTGGTCCACCTTTTACTTTCTCCATAAGACAGGTGGGTACTAACTGTGGATGTATTGGTCCTCATGCAGCTGTCTATGCAGATGGTAAAGTATTTTGGATGGGTAACTCTGGTGGCTTCTTTGTCTTTGATGGTACAGTTAAACTTTTACCTTCATTAGTTGAAGACTTTGTATTTACAACTGATGGAGATAATCTTGGTATTAATTACGCATCGAATCAAATTGTCTTTGGTGCNCATAACTCTTTGTATAATGAGATACTATGGTTTTATCCAAAAGGGACACCGACTACCGGACCATCTGTTCAAATAGATAGAACTGTTACCTATAATTATGTGGAAAACACTTGGGCGACAATGTCATTAGCGAGAACAACCTATGCAGACTCTGTGACTTATGCAAATCCTTATGCAACAGAATATGATCCAACAACGGTACCTCAATTTCCAACAATACAAGGTGTAACAAATAAATTTGGATCAACTACGTATTTTGAACATGAAAGAGGTGTAAATAAAATTAATCTTAACGGAACAGAAGAGGCTATAAGTTGTTTTGTGCAATCTGGAGATTTTGATTTACCTGTAGAAGGTGATGGTCAGTTTCTTCTTAATATAAGGAGATTTTTACCAGACTTTAAAAATTTATCAGGAAATGTATCAATAACACTAGGCACAAAAGATTTTCCTATTGCGGGTAATACCACCACGGTATCTTTTGTGGTTAATTCTGCTACATCTAAAATAGACACAAGAGTTAGAGGTAGACTTGCAAATATTAAAATAGAAAACTCTGCGTTAAATGACAATTGGAGATTTGGAACATTTAGAGCAGATGTACAACAAGATGGTATGAGATAATGAACGAGGAAGCATTATTCCAAGAATACAGCACAAACAGAGCTTTACAAGCAACATACCCAGACTTTGCAACATACAGAGACTTTGTGATGAGTCAAATGCCAGCACAAGCTAATGACAATAGCGGTTTGACAGGTATAGTAAACAATGCTGCAGCAAGCATGGGAGCAATGAAAGACCTTGGTAAAAGTATAATTACAAATAAATTATCTTCTAAAATGGGGTTAGGTCTGATTAATCCTTTAAGTATTGGATCTATGATGATGGGTGGTTTGAGAGATATAAATGATAGAATACAATCAACAGATTTTGCAAGATCAAAAACCTTAGCAGATTATTTTGATGCAAAAAGCTATGGTGGTATTGATGCAAGAAACGCTGCAGCAGTAGCAAACATGGCACAAGCAAGAGGTATACAAAAACAAATGGCACAAAGACCGTCATCACAAGTAACTGCAAGAGATCAAGCTATGGGTGGAGGAGGTGGTGCAACAAGTACTAGTGGTTCTAAAAGCACGGGTGGTGGTTTTTCTTCATCTGATAGAGGAGCANNTTTACATGGCTAAGATTACTGTTTACATACCTGAACCAAAACAACAATATGAAGAAGAGAACCAAAGACAAATTGTGCAATCTCTTGATACAGTCAAAACACAATTAAATACTTCATATCAACAGGACTTGAAAAACGAACAAGATACCTTTAATTATTTTATGTCATGACAATACAATATAAAAATGAAACATATTTATTAAGCACAAACACATCCACAACTGTATTAACTATATCTACATCTGCAGTTGGAATTGTTAAAAGTGTGCAAGCAGTACACAAAGCAGCCTCAAATGCTGATGTGGACCTTTTAGTTTTAAAAAACGGTGGCACAGCTAGAGTAGTTGCCCATGCACAACTTAATAAAAGTTTTGTAAATCTAGCATCTAATACAATAAATTTAGAAGCGGGTGATACTTTACTTATGGAGAGTGATACATCAAATGCAATTACAGGTGTTATTAGTTATGCATTAATAGATAGATCTCAAGAAAATGGCTAGGCAAAAATTTATTCATTACGTACCAAGACCAAAGCCTAAAAAGCGGCCAGGTCGGCACAAAAAAAACCTTTCAAAATCTGAGAAAAGAAGTTATAAACCTTACAATAAACAAGGACGAGCTAATCATGGCGGAAGACGATAAAAACTATACAATTATAGATGGTAAAAAAGTTCCTGTATATAATGCTAAGGTTGTAGAAACAATCAAGAATAAAAGAACAGGAAAAGTATATGATAGCAAAACTCATTTTGATACTGATGTTGCTGATCCCAACACTGATACTACTGTGGATGATCTTCAACAGGACGTAGCAATTGAGGTTGCATCTCTTCAAGTATTTGGTAAAACCAAATAATGAATCCTATAGGTGGTACAGAATTACAGGTAACATTACTTGAAAAGTATGTTGATTCAAAACTTCTTAATAACTTTCAAATTACAACTTCAGTTCCTGAAAAAATACCTTTAGCAAAAGACAAAATAAATATTCTTTGGNAACAAAATTCATATGACCAACCAAACCTTGCGCCTTGGTTTAAAGATAAAGACAATCATAAAAAATATGATTGGTATGTATTTAACTCCCATTGGTGTTATGAGAAGTTTAGGATGGTATACAAAGTCCCTACCGAAAAATGCACAGTAATAAAAAATGCAATAGAAAATTTTCCTGAAAGAAAAATACACAAAAAAGGTGATCCAATAAGAATGATATTCCATCCTACTCCCTGGAGAGGCTTGAATATTATACTTGGTGCTATGCAATTATTAAAAAATGACAACATTACTTTAGATGTATTTTCTTCTACTAAAATTTATGGTGATCAATTTATGGATAATAATGATGATACATATAAACCNTTATATGCTCAAGCAGCAGAATTAAAAAATGTAAATTATAGAGGTTGGCACAGTAACGATTATATTTGTAAACATATTAATGACTATCAAATATTCCCATATTCTAATAATTGGGAAGAGACATCTTGCATCTCAGCAATTGAAGCACTTGGAGCTGGTTTACATATGATTACAACTAATTATGGAGCTTTGTTTGAGACCTGTTCAGAGTGGCCTGTATATGTTCAATATGACACAAACTATAAAAATATGTCTGAGTGTTTTGCATACGCTATAGATTCTGTAGTTGAATATTTACATCATGACAAATGTCAGGAACACCTGCAGATGCAACAAGATTTTTATAAAAAATTTTACTCATGGAACAAAAGAAGTTTAGAATGGACTAATTTTTTAGAAGGAGTTTTAAATGCTAAATCATGAGCCAATATGGTTTGATAAGAAAAAAGAAAAATCTAATTTACCAAAATTTTCTGTATTTGTTGGAACTCCTTGTCATTCAGAAGTATCAATACATTACACGCAATCAGTATTAGAATTACAAAAATATTGTTGGAATAATAAAATCAATTTGATGTTTCAATTATTTAAATCGTCACTTGTAACACAAGGTAGAAATTTATGTGTGTCAGCTTTCTTACAAACTAAATGCACACATTTGTTATTTATAGATTCAGACATTGCTTTTAAACCCCATAGTCTTCAACATTTATTAGATGCAGATAAAGATGTAATATCTGTACCTTACCCATTGAAAGATATGTGTTGGGACAAAGGTCTTCAAGTAATACAAGAAGGCAGAATAAAAACTGCTGAGGATCTTAAATTAAGAGCTTTCTACAGATTTCCTATGCGTGTGCCTGATGCAAACGATATAAAGATTGAGAAAAATTGTATAGAGGTAACTCATTCACCAACTGGATTTATGTTAATTAAGAGAGAAGTATTCGACAAGATGAAGAAACATTATCCAGACAAAGAGATATATCAAGATACACTAATTAATGGCAAACTACAGAAAACAAAGGAATTGTGGAACTTCTTTGATACTCTACATAACCCAGAGGATAAGACTTATATGGGTGAAGATTTTGCCTTTTGTAAGATTTGGAAAGCTACTGGTGGTAAATGCTATGCCTATGTTGACGATGAAATTAGCCATGTTGGAGAACACACCTTTACAGGCAGATTTGGCGATGAGTTGATAAAGGACAAGTAAAATGGTAATATTAGCCTTTTAGATCTAAAGGAGAAAATATTTAAATGTTACAATTCTTACCCTACGCATTAGCAGCCTACGGTGGTTATCAAGGTTATAAAGGAGCTAAAGATGCAGGGGCTTCAGGTATTGGTAGATTATTAGGGGCGGCAGGAGGAGCTTATGGTGGTTACACTTTAGGTTCTGCAGGACTTTCTGCTTTTGCACCAGGAGTACAACAAATTCCTGCTGCATCGTTATTTGCATCGTCAAAACCTGCAGTTGATATGTCAATGTCTCAATATGGAATGTCAGCAGCTGAAATAGCAAAACAAGAAGCAGCGAAAAAAGTTGTAGAAGAACAAGGTAAAAGATCAGTAATGGAAAAATTATTAATGAAAAAAGATTTATCAGGTTATGATCCATTAAAAGTTTCTGCACTTGCAGCTGGTATACCATATGCTATGGGTGCTTTTGATCAAGCACCAACTGATGTTTATCAACCAACTTATAATCTTGCTTACGCAGACTTTGCAGCACAAAGACCTGGATACACATATATAGATCCACAAACGGGACAAGAGAAACAATACGAAAAAGTTTACATACCAGAGGGAGATCCTAAAAATCAAGGTAGTATTAGAATGGGTCCTTATGCTATGGAGAAAACAAGATTAAGAACAGGTGGATTAGCAGAAATAAGAAAATTTAATGAAGGTGGTATAAACTATTTACCATCNAAACTTGAACATGATGAAGANGATGCAAATAACTATGTGCGTGCACAAGGTTATGTAGAGGACGGATCAGGAGCAGGTGATAAAGACGAGGATACAATGTTAGCTCAATTAGCAGACGGAGAGTTTGTAACAAGAGCAGATGGAGTATTAGGTGCTGGAATCATAGCTGGAGCAAACCCAAACAGCATGAAAGACATGAGAGAAAAAGGTGCCCAATACTTTTACGAACAACAAAAAAGATACAAACGTGTATTTGATTTATTGAAGGATAAGTATGGCGACAGCACAAAAACGAATTAAACCNTTAGTAANCGTATTACCNATAGAGCCAAAAGANATAGATAGGTTTTGGCCTTTGATGGAGTTTATGATTGCTGAAGCNTTAGCATTNTCNGGTAANTANGCTGATCCAGAATGGTTTTTTAGAGAATTAAAAAAAGATGTAATGCAATGTTGGATTATGTTTGGTTCAGATGAACAAGAAGAAAACAAAGTATTTGGTGTTTGTGTAGGAAGAATAGCGGAACTTCCAAATTATTCCCAATATGAAATAATTATTTGCACAGGTAAAAGAAGAGAATTATGGGAAGACAATTTAGTAAACGAAGTAACAAATTTTGCAAAGCACAATAAATGTAAACGAATGTGTATCATGGCTAGACCAGGTTGGGAGAAAGTCTCAAAAAAATGGGGCTGGCAAAAGAAACACGTACAACTAGAGAAATGGATATAATATGAGTTTTTTTGGAGGAGGTAGATCATCGGCACCAGCAGCACCAGCTTCACAAACAACATTTGTAAGAGAAGCTCCTGGTATAGAGGAACGAAAAATAGAATTGATGGACATTGCGAGACAGGTCGCGCAAAAACCAATTGATCTTCCAGATATACAAGCAGCAGGTCCAAGTGCTTTAGAACAATTAGGATTTCAACAAGCAGCACAAACAGGTGTTGGTGCAGGAACAGTTCAACAAGGTATTCAACAAATACAACAGGCTGCAACTCCTATCGGTGCACAACAGATTGCACAATATCTAAATCCATATCAATCATATGTAACAGATGAAATTGCTAGACAATCACAAATGATGCAAAACCGACTTGGTGCACAAGCAATTGGTGCAGGTGCATTTGGCGGTGGAAGAGAAGGTGTACAACAAGCAGAATTACAAGGCAGAGCTTTATCAGCTATGGGCCAAGCTCAAGCACAAGGTTTTAACACAGCATTAGGAGCAGCGCAAAGACAACAACAGGTTGGTTTGGCAGCAGGTCAACAACTTGGTGCTTTGGGTGCAGGTCAACAACAAATGGCACAAGCAGATCTACAACAACTAATGGGTGCAGGTGGAGTCCAAAGACAATTAGCACAACAAGCATTAGATGCACAAAGAGCAACTACATTACAACAACAATACGAGCCTTATCAAAGAGCAGAATTCTTAGCTAACCTTTATGCTGCTGGACCTAAAACACAATCAGGTGTCACTATGGGTACACAACCAACAACAAGTCCATTAGCACAAGCGGTAGGAACAGGTATAGGAGCATTCGCAGCTTACACAGGCGCAAACCAATAGAGGAGAAACATGTCTTTAAACAAAGTATTGAACAGACCAATGTTTCGACACAAGGCCTTAAAAAAAGGTGATTTAAAACCTATTCAAGCACGTGTAGGAAGAAGTATAGGGGGACCAGGTGTTATGGTTGGTAATCCTAGTCCAGGAATAACTGGCGTTTATAATCCAAATAGAGTTCCAATGGTAGTAAATCAACCAACTAAGATGGATAGATTTAAACAAGGTGCAAAGAAATTTGGTAAAGGTGCTTTTAGAACAGTGTTTGGTGCACCAGGGTATTTATTTTATGAAACAAATGAAGCTTTAAAAAATGTTGAAGGTATAACTCCAACACAAAGATATCTTGCATCTTTAGGTGCAGGTGCTTTTGGATTTACACCTCCAGGAAGAGTGGTTGCAGGTGGAGTTCTTGGATTAAGAGCTTTACAATTAGCAGGTATGGGAGCTGATGTAATTAAAGAAGATATAAAAGAATATAGAGCAACTCCTCCAAGTGAAAGAAAAGTGTTACCAGACATATCTGGAGAAGCTAGTTTAGATAATTTTCCAGAACCAGTTACTAATGAAGAAATAAAAGAAGAAGTAAAAATTTCAGCAAAAGCAAAACCAGGAAGTGGTTTACCTGGTTCAAGAGGTGGTAAAAATGTTCAATCAGATAGACTAACAGAACAAGACAATGAATCAGATGTTGTACAAGGTAATGTTGACATAAATAAAGTTGTACAAAACAATGATCCTAATAAATCACCAGTTACAATAGGTGCTGATGATACAGTTGCAGAAAAAGGTTTTAAAGAAAAAACAAAAACGGACACCGGAACAAAGGTAGCTACAAAAGTTGAAACAGATGAAAAAGCAAACTTAAATGTTGCTAAAGCTGATACTAATGATTTAGATAAACCTGGAAAAATTAAAGCAGCTGATGGCACAGAAGTAGATAATGAAGTTATCACATTAGCTAGACAATATAGAAAAGAATTAATGGCAGGTCAAAAGTCACAAGCAAAACTTGTATTCTTAGCTAACCTTGCATCAGGTTTGTTATCAGGGACAACAACAAAAGGTGGTATAGGTGGTGCGTTAGAAGTATTTGGTAAAGCATTAGGACCAGCAGTAAACAATTATGCAACAGTTAAATTAAAAGAAAATGAACTTTCAAATGAATTCATGTCAGATGCGTTAGAATTAGCTTCTGATGAAATAGATAGAGCGAATGAAATTATTGAAGCACCTCCAATAGAAGGAGATCCAGGTATGATTCAATTTACTGATAGCAATGGNAATCTTGTTAATATGAGAGGNATTCAAGCAAAAGATGGAACTGTAATGGTAGCACAACCAGGACAACTAAATAAATTTGGAAGATACAATTATGTTCCTTTAGCTCCAGGACAATTTAACAGATTTGTAAAAAGTAGTGAATTAGATCCAAAAGCTTTAGATACTTTAATGGAACTTGACCAAAAATACAAAGCATATCAATATGGTAAAAAATCAGTGGCTTTAATTGAAAGATTTGTTGAACAAGGAAAAACAGGTGCAGGTCCAATAGGTAGATTTAATTTATTTAAAGGAAGAGTTAGCGAAGCTTTATTTGATCTTACTGGTAGAAAAATGTTTACTAATGAAGATGAAGCGCGAGAAAAAGCTAGTGAGTACAGAGATTTATTAATTGATGATTGGTTAAAATCAAATGATGTAAAAGGTAAAAACGATGAAGAGAAGAGACAAAACGCAGGTGCAGCAATTGATAAAATTTTAGGTGACTCTGTAAACAAAGATAAAATAATGAGTGCGATTGGAGAATTTACTGGTGAGGCTGATCAACAAGCGTTGTCTCAATTAGCTATTAATGAAACTGTCATGGTCTATGCTTTAGCTAACTCATTAAAATCTAAAGATAGGTTAACAGCAAAAGATATACAAATGGCAAAAGACCTAGTAAATATATTCCCATTATTAAGAGGTCAAAAAGCAGTTATCAGAGATCTTAAATCAGTAAACGCAACTATACTTCAAGACATTTCATCGTTAGAAAATACATATACTACAGCTCTAATGGGAGAAACTGAAACATTAAAACAATATAAACAAAAGTATGGTTTAGCTACTTCAAAAGAGTTCATGGCACCACAAGCATTACAACCTTTGTTTGAAGATAAAAGCACTAATGAATTATTGGAGATGTTTTAATGGCTACTACATTAGAAGAGTTACAAAAAAAATTAGATGATAAGTCTTTAAATCCAGACACTTTGTCGAGAGAGCAAAGAGGTATCATAGATGAACTCATTAAAAGAGGTGAATTAAAAGGTCCAACTATGGGTGAGCTTAAAGCACAAAGAAATTTAGCGGCTGAAAAAATTGCAAGAGCAGATCAGTTTTATGCAGATCCTATTGGAAGTGCACTTAAGGCTGAAGACTCTATGTTTAAAGGTAGACCAACTGCAGAACTTGCAGGTGATTTAACAGGATCAATTGCACCCTACGTTGTAATGAGAAAAAAGATATTTGGTGCTGCAAAAAATGGAACTCTTTGGCAAAAGGGACCAGGAAAAATGTTACAAGCTGCTACTAAAGTAGCAGATAAATTACCAGGACGATTTAAAATTTTAGGTGGCGCATTAAAATTATTAGCTAGAGCAGCAGATGTTCCTGCAAAAGTTGTAGCAAGTCCTGTAGGTAGAGCAGAAATTTATTCAGTGTTAGGTGGATCTGCAGGTGCAGGTACAGGTTCAATAACTTATGACATGTTAAATGAACAAGCAGGTATTACTATTGCAAATGCGATTACAGATGAATTTAGAGATCTACCTGAGAAAGAAATAGATCAAGATATATTAGCGAATTCCTTTAGAGCAACTAAGAATGCTGCGTACTGGAATGCAGGCGCGGCAGCTCTTACTCCATTTATTTTTGGTCCTTTAGGAAAACTGACAACTAAATTATTTGGAGGTAAGTCAGAAAAAGCAGTAAGACTTTCTGAGTTTGCAAAAGAAAAAGGATTACCACTTCCCTTAATGACTGGAATTGAAGACGGTGTGTTATCTGATTTAGGTAAAAACTATTTTAAAACTGTTGGTGTATTTCCATTTGTTTCAGGTATTGGAAGAGAAGCTTTACAGGTTGCAGAACAAGAAGCTGGTAAGCAATATTTAGATGGTCTTGTAAAATATGCACCACTAATGAAAACAGCAGCGTTGTCTTCATCAATTTATAATCAAGCAGCTAAAACATTTGCTGAAAGAGCAGCAGTAATTGGCTCTAAGTATCAGGCTTTTGAAACGTTTGCAGAGGCTCTCGGTAACCCAAGAGTTATTAAATTAGAAGCGACAAACAAATATGCAAAAGAATTGTTTGAATCTAATAGACAGATGTTTCCTGACATTCCAGGATACGCACCAGGTATTGGAGATTTAGATATTAAAGCTATTGATAAATATTTAAAAGACGCAGGAGACCCTTTAAATCTATTTATAAAATCTATGGCAACGATTGGAGATAATTTAATTACTCCAAAAGAATATAGTGGTGTTATGAAAATGTTAAACAGAGCTATTGAAGGCACTCAATTAAATTTACCTACTGGTATAGTTTGGTCTATGAGAGAAGCCTTGGAAAAAGATTTTGCTTCTTTTGGTGGTAAACTTACTAAAGATAATCTTTTGAGTGATACAACTATAAAAGAAGGTTATGATGCGATGGTAGCACAAAGTGGTAAAGAGTTTGCTGATGCAGATATTGCTTTCAAAATCGCACAAGGAGAACAGCTTAATAAAAAACTTTTAGATGCAAATGGCACGTTTTCTGCAATAATGGGATTTATTAAATCACCATTAATAAAATCATTTAGAAAATTTGATTCAAGTTTATTTACACAAAGAGGTGTAAACGGAGTAAGAGGTCTTGAGAGTATGTCGAGAGATAGAATGTTTCAAACAATGGAGAGAGATGTGTTTGCATCAAACTCACCAGAAGCTATAGAACAATTTAAAGTAATTATCGGAGCTGCAGGAAAAGGCGCAACATCAAATGGAAAAGCTTTATTTGAAGCAGCGAAAGCAAGATATATGTTTAACGCATTTTTAAAATCGTTTGATACAGCAGGAAGCCCACAAGCAAAATCTATTTTTAATGATGTAGCAATGGAAGCTGGTGTAAAATCAGGAAACAAATATATGGCTGATGCCATGGAGGAGATTGGAACTGATGCTATAGCAAGACAAAGAGGCTTTAGCATCGATGATGTAAGACTTAACAATGGTATTTACGATGTGTCAAAAATAAGATTTGGACCAAAAGACTTTGCAGAATTTAATATAAACAAATTTATGGATAATCTTGGTATTGGTAAAGCAACAGAAGATCTTGGTAGAGATAAGATGATGAAACTTTTAGGTAAAGGTGGCTCTGAAGATTTTTATAAATTTACAGATTACATGAAAGCAATATCAGATGTAGCGATATCAGATACATCTACTTTCCTACAAAGAAGATTTACATTATCTGGAGGCAGAGGAGTTTTATCTGGTGTTGTGATTGGTGGTGGTATGGCAGCTGTTAATCCTTTAGCACCGTTAGTATTTCTAGCCCTAGCTAGAAAAGCTGGTTCTGTATTAGCAGATCCTGTGGCTTTAAGATTAATGAACGATGCATTAGGTGTTGATGAACAATTAAAAATTTTAAGTGGTAAAAAAATTAGAGGTAAAAAATATGGTACAGGTGCCTACAGAAATGTAACACCAAAATTAACTGCTGCAGGTTTAACACAAAAACGTGAAGCCTTTGCAAGATTTATGAATTACCTGAATGATGAAGATGAAGATATGCCAAGAATCGATCCTAAAACAATTGATCCTGTAAGAATACAAGAACAATTACTTAGTACACCTTTTGAAAATCCTAAACCAAGATACGAAGATAAAAATTTACCGAAAGAAACGGTTGAGTCTATGTTTGCACAAGACTTTACTCCAGGCTCAGGTAACATAGAGACAGATAATCAATTAGTTGATTATATACAATCGGCTGTACGTAATTCAGATGAAACAGACGTTGATCAAGAATTAAGAAACGAAGAAGCTGAAAGAGCGAGTGTTATGGGTGATGTTGAGTTAGAGAACCCAGTACAACAACCACAGGCTACCGGACAAGTGAATGCAGCACAGTTTCAAGCATTATTTCCAAATGATCCAACAGGAACTGCAATAGCAATGAGAGGAAACAGACGTGTCTAAAGAAGCTTTACAGAAAATAGAATCACACGAAAAACTTTGCAGAATAATGCAAAAGCAGACACACGATAAAATTCATAATCTAGAAAAAGCTGTCAGCAGAATAGAAAAAATAATGTTGACTTCAGCAGGTGTATTAATTACAGGTATGGCATCAGTCATAATTGTATTAATTACACAATGAAACTAAATAGAAAATATCCTTACAAACATTATAATAGATTTTCAGATACAACTGGTAGGAAGTATTTAGTTGATAATATCAAAGTACCGTCAGTAACAACAATTCTAAGTGCAACCAAAGATAAAAGATTTCTTGATAATTGGCGTAGACGTGTGGGAGATCAGGAGGCAGATCGAATCATGAGACAGGCATCATCTGTTGGAACTGAAATGCACCAGGTACTAGAATATTATCTTACAGGTCAAGGATATTACAATGCAGCAGAAGAAGGCACAAAACCAAGNATGATGGCAAAAACCATTTTGGACAATATNNNATTAGATGAGGTNTGGGGTAANGAAATAAGCCTNCAATANAANAATCAATTTGCAGGAACNTGTGATTTAACNGCAGTTGCATANGGNAAACCNAGNATTGTNGACTGGAAACAAGCAAANAGGCCAAAAAANGANGAGTGGGTAGAAGACTANAANCTACAGCTAGGTGCNTATTATTTAGCCCATACAGCCAATTACGGGCCCATAGAGCAGGGGGTAATCAGTATTTGCACCCGAGACCTTCAATATCAGGAATTTAGGCTTTCAGAGGCTGATTTGAAAGAATACAGCGAGAAGTTTTTAGAAAGATTGAGTGAGTTNAATAANTTACAAGAGCCAGTCTCTTAGGTCTTCTTCCCCTAGTGTTTTAGCAGCTATCTGACCTTTGTTTGTCAATGACTTCATAATGGCCTCATCAAGAGTATTTCTAGCTACAATATCAATATAAACAACAGTTCCTTTCTGACCCATTCTATGAGCCCTATCTTCTGATTGTTTACGCACTTCTAGATTGTAATTGTTTGAGAAGTAAATAACAGTATTACAAGCAGTAAGAGTGAGCCCAAAACCGCCAGTAGTAGGATTTCCGACCATAAACCTAGTCTTCTCATCTGTTTGTATACGTTCAACAGCTTTTTTTCTATCTTCGACATTGACTTCTCCATAAATAGATACGACAGAGTCCTCTCCATATTTCTTCTTTAGAAACATTATAATCTGTTTGATGTTGTAAATATAGTTTGCCCATATAATAACTTTACCATCTGTCTCCTCAAGTATTTCATCTAAAGCATTGATTTTTGAATCATGTAAACCCATTATTTGTCCATCATCATTCTTAGTAAAACCATTGCAGACTTGATGAAGTTTAATTATTTCCGTAAGTTTATTAGAAAATGATATGGTACTATCTTCAACAATTGCCAATGCCGAAGTTCTTAGACGATTATATATACTTTTGCTTTCACCTTCGAGTTCAATGTATCTTTTCTGACGTACCTTCGGCTTCAGGTCTAGACATTGGTCTTTTCGTATTCTAGTAGAAAACTGTTGCAGTCTTATTTCTAACTCCTCCAGGCGTTTGTAGTATTTGGGAACGCTTATATATCTACCTGAACCTACAGGTATATCTGTCATTTCTGCATATCTATTTCTAAATGCAAGGTAACTTGAGAAACCTAATAGTTCTGGACTTAAAAATTGACATTGTGTATATAGATCCAATGGAGATTTTGTTATTGGCGATCCTGTTAGGATACGCCTTATATGCGACAGTGGTCGTAATCCTAAAATGTTCTTTGTTCTTTTTGCTGATCTATTTTTTATGGTGGTTGATTCATCCAGTGCTACAAAATTTAATTTATTTTTAGATAAATAATCAACACAAGCTTCAAATCCCCTTTTGGTTGATAAAGCTTCAACGTTAATTAGAAAGATTCTAAGGTCTTTTGATTCGTTTAATTTATAATATTCTTTTGGTTTATCTATGTTCCATTTGTAAATACGTTTTTTTAAAACGTCAGGCATATGTGTATCTATCTCAGTTTCCCATACTGTATATACAGATTTTGGTGCAATAATTAATGCAGCTGTTATTTTTCTTTGAAAAAAAAGATAAGCCATATTATCAATAGTGACTTTTGTTTTACCTGTACCCATTTCCATAAAGTATGCCCACTGCACTTTTTCAGCAGATTGATTTAAAGCATTACGTTGGTGTTCGTATGGGTTTGTCTTATACGGGTATTTCCACATCCTATGCACATATATATTTTTTTTGTTTACAAGATCAAGTAAATAATTTAAGACCCCAACAGGAGGATTTATGGATATAGAAAAAATGTCAAATATTGACATTAGTCAAGATAGTGTCAAATCTATTTCAGAAAAATGTAATCAACTAAAAGATTTGCAAAAGCAAATTGAAGATCAAGAAGACAAACTTAAAACTCTAAAAAATCAATCAAGAGATTTAGAGGAAAGAGTAATTCCAGAGATGATGCAGGAAGCCGGTGTATCGTTGCTGAAGTTAGCTGATGGTTCGAGTGTAGAAGTCAAACCATTCTATGCAGCAAAAATTCCTGAGTCACGTGTTGACGAAGCCTTTGGTTATTTGAGAAGTAATGGGTTCGAAGATTTAATTAAGAATACTGTTACTGCTTCATTTGGCAGAGGACAAGACAACCAAGTCTCTGAATTAATAAGTGTGTGTGAGAAGTTTGGTTTCAACTATAATAAAAAAGAAAAAGTTGAACCAATGACTTTGAAGGCATTTGTTAAAGAACAAGTAGAAGGTGGTAAGAAATTACCATTTGATTTGTTCGGAGTATACATCGCAAATAAAACGAAAATAACAAACAAATAATAGGTAATAATATGAAGCTAAAAGACGGACAATCGAACGAAGTAGCGGTTAAAAAAGAAGCAGGAGCAGTTGCAGCGATAAACATCGAGCAATTTGGCGATGCGGGATTTGAGAATGTGGACTCTAAGAGTTTAGCATTACCATTTCTTAAAGTTCTTGGTCAGCTTTCACCACAAGTAACACAAGGTGATAGTCAGTTCATGGCAGAAGCTAGAGCAGGAATGATCTACAACACAGTGACAGACGAACTTTATGATGGCCAAAAAGGAATCCATGTGATCCCTTGCTATTATAAATTGGAGTACATCGAATGGAGAGACAGAGATAAAGGTGCTGTTGCTCCAGTAAATGTTTATCCAGCTGATTCGGATATCATGAGTAAAACCACAAGAGGTGATGACGGTAAAGATCGACTCGAGAATGGTAACTACATAGAAGAGACAGCTTCTCACTATGTAATGGTTGTTGAAGAAGAAAAATCATCAACAGCCTTAATAACTATGAAGTCTACTCAAAGAAAAAAATCTAAGAAGTGGAATTCAATGATGATGTCCTTAAGGCAAAAGAGAAAAGATGGTAAAGGTTTCTTTAAACCTGCACCATTTACTCAAATGTATTCTCTTAAAACTGTACTAGAAAAGAACAATCTTGGTTCTTGGTTCGGTTGGGAGATTGAGCATATAGGACAAGTGGAGAGCGAAGAAACAATTAAAGGTGCCTATGACTTTTATGAGTCATGCAAGAAAGGTGCCGTTCGAGTAAACCACGGTAAAGAAGAACAAGTAGCAAAAACTCCATTCTAGTATGGACCTACTTGACAACACCCTGGGAGAGTTTATAGAACTCTTCCAGGGCTCTACTACATATTTTGGTGTTTCCAAACCAACGGGTAAGAAAAACTCTAAAGGTAAGGCAGAATTCAAACATTGGGTTGAACCTTCTCCAATGACAAAAGATCATTGGGTGCAACATTTAAAAGGAGAAGCTTACTATGGATCTGTCCCTATCAGAGATGATAATACATGCAGTTGGGGGGTCATCGATGTTGATCGTTATAATATACAGCATCAGGAAATTATATCGATTATACGGAAAAGAAAATACCCACTCGTACCATTCAGATCAAAGTCCAACGGACTCCATTTAATTTTATTTATCGAAGGTGTAGTTCCTGCATCTGCGATGCGTAAAAAATTAATTGAGTTAGCTTCCGACCTTGGTATCAATGATACCACTACAGATATTTTTCCTGCACAAGACGAAGTAGATCTTACACCAGAGAACTGGGATGAAAAAAGAAAAGGTAACTTTGTAAACTTACCATATCAAAAAGCACATATGACAACTAGAGTTGCAATGGATGATCAATGCAATTCAATTAACATAAAAGATTTATACAAATTTATATCTAAGTTTAGACTTAAACCTGCAGAGTTTAAAAAATTAAAAATATTTCAAGATGATGAAACAAAAGACTATCCACCTTGTGTAGTCAATTTTATGAAAAATAAAGTTAAGAAAGGTGAAGGCCGTAATGATGCTATGTTTAACGTAGCTGTGTTGGCTAAAAAGATTAATCCCGATCCTGTCATGTACGAAGATTGGACAAGAGATATGATGGGTAAAGTATGCGAAGAAAGATTACATCCAAAAGAATTAGAAAATATATTTAAAGGTGTTGAAAACAAAGAGTATGCCTACAAATGTAAAACATCAATTGCTAGAATGCATTGTGTGTCAGGTGAGTGTGTAAAAAGAAAATTAGGTATTGGTGCAAACGAAGCATTACCTGAAGTTGGCAAACTTATAAAAGTAAATTCATATCCTGAACCATATTGGATTTTACCTATTCAAGGTAAATCTATAAGACTATCTACAAAACAATTATACCAACAGCAGTTGTTGGGAGAACAACTTTTAAATTACGATATTGTGTGGCGACCACTTAAACCAACCAAAAGAGATCCAGATCCTTATCGTGATTGGCTAGATGAGTTGATGACTAACAAGCAGGACATGGAAGGTTTTGATGCAACTGAAGAAGGAAGTGACGTATTTAATTCTAGAATGTCCAGGTTTCTTGAAGACGTTGAAGATACTACAGAATTTGATCAAATAGACTCTGGTAATATATGGCGTGACGAAATTGAAATGAGATTTAAATTAGAAACATTTAGATCTTTTATGAAAAAGATGGGTTACAATTGGAATGAAAAAGAATGTACAAGATTTTTAGAACAAGGTGGCGCAAAGCCAAAAGCAAAGTTCAAAGGTATACAAAGCAGACATTGGATTGTACCTTTACCAAAACAACAGGAGCACAAAAATAAAGATGTCAAATTCACTAAACCGAAGGCTGCGTGGGAAGACAATTAAAATATTTGGTCCTCCAGGTACAGGTAAAACAGAAAATTTATTGAAACGTGTACAACGTTATCTTAGGCAAGGTTATTCTCCTGATGAGATCTGTTATGTATCCTTTACAAATAAAGCTGTTAACGAATGTGTTGCAAGAGTTAGAAAAAGATTTAAAGAATACGATGAAGATGATTTCAAATATTTTCGAACATTACATTCTTTGGCCCGACAACAGTTTGCTGAGATTCCCGTATTAGATCCAAAGGCTGACATGTTAATGTTTCATACTCAATATGGAACTGTAAAAGTTAATTACAAAGAAGGCCACGATGATCAAAAGGTTTACAACAACTGGTCCTTACAAATATACGATAGAGCAAGAAATATGAAAGTAGATCCTGTGTGGCTTTACAAACAGCAATCGAGAAAAGCTGTAAGGTTGCAGCAGTTTAAATCAATTATCAATGGTTACGAAGAATTTAAAACAATGGAACTGGAAAACGGACAACGGACACCTGACAGGTTGGACTTCACTGACATGGTACAAAGATACATCACTGATGGATTGGTAATACCATTTAAAGTTTTGATGGTTGATGAAGCTCAGGATCTGACACCTTTGCAGTGGGACATGGTTGTTAAGATAGCTGAAGCTGTAGATAGAGTTTATATTGCAGGTGATGACGACCAGGCGATCTATGAATGGAATGGTGCTGATGTTAATTTGTTTCAAACTTTTCCTGGCAAGTCTCTTGTTTTAAAAAAGAGTGTTCGATTGAATAAAAATATTCATTACTTCTCTAGCTGTATTTTACATTCGATGGGTAACAATAGAATAGAAAAAGAGTTTTACTCTAATGGTAAAGAAGGATCGATACAAAGATGGAATGGATTAAAGAAAGTCCCTTGGGATTTAGATGGTAGTTGGATGGTGTTAGCTAGAATAAATGATGTAAAGAGAGAGCTGCAGCAGGAGGCAAAGAACCTGGGCCTGTACTACCAAGATCAAAAAAATAATAAATCATTTGACCCAAACCAATTCATGGCAATTCAATTGTGGGANAAAGTTTGCGAAGGTGGTTCGATATCGAGAGAAGAAGCGTGCACCATGTACGAATATTTATTAAACATAGACCACGGATACCGGTCACAGGACAGCAAAAAATGGTCTTTTGCACACCCAAATCAAGTGTTTAATTTTGATGAATTACATCTCAGATGTGGTATGAGAGATGAAAAAGGTCCATGGAATCAAGTGTTTAAAAGAAAATTTAAAGANAANGATAANCAATANTTNAATAAATTNATGAANGAAGGTGTGGATCTTACGCAGCCACCAAAGATTATAATTGATACAATACATCAGGTTAAAGGTGGTGAAGCAGATAATGTGGTGTTAGCCAGTAAATGTAACTTTCCATCACATTATGAAAAAAAGAATTTAGCAGAAAAAGTAAAAGAACTTCGAGTCTGGTATACGGGTGTAACTCGATGTAAACAAAACTTACATCTGCTAGGTACAAACCATCAATACAACTTTCCATTAGGAAAGTATTTCAAACTATACGAGGCAAACTATGTTTAGAAGAATAATCCTTAGTGCGCTTGAGGATAGATATAACGCACAAATATCAGAAGCTGAAGCTACACTTAAAATTTATTTAGAAAAGCCTGTAGCAATAGGTGAACACCCGCAGCATGTAGACGAAGCTGACAAGTTAGTTGAAAAAATTGCTAACGCTGAAGAGAANTTAAGAATATTACAGGAGTTTAAATTATGACAGATAAAGACATGTTCGATGATGTATTTCCACAAGACCGTCAGGTTGGAGGATCACATTATAAATTTTTTACCATTCAACCTTACGAGTTTATCGCAAAGAATGACTTATCATTTTTTCAAGGCAACGTTATTAAATACGTTTGCAGGTACAAATTTAAAAATGGAATAGAGGATTTAGAAAAAATAAAACATTATTGCGAATTAGAAATAAAAAAATTAAAAGATAAAAAAAAGAAATGATGTTTTTGTATTCACTAGCATTATTAATAATTATATTTGGTTTTGTAACTTTGTTACTTTACTTTTGGAACAATGAGAAATGACACATCAATTAAATTTTATATACAATGATTCAGATTGGGTATGTCCAAGTGACTATCCTGATCTTAGACACGCAAAAGAAATAGCAATTGACCTGGAGACTAAAGATCCAAACATAAAAACAAAAGGTGCAGGTTGGGCAACATTTGATGGCCATATTGTAGGATTCGCTGTAGCTGCTCTTGATCAGCAATGGTACTTTCCTATTCATCATGATGCAGGTGGTAACATGGACTCTGCGATTACTACNGCCTGGATGCAAGAAGTTTTAAAAACACCAGCTACTAAAATATTTCACAATGCAAGTTATGACGTAGGATGGTTGCTTGTAAATGGTTTTGAAATAAATGGTCCTATAGTAGATACGATGATTGCTGCTGCACTCATAAATGAAAACAGATTTAGTTTTAGTTTAAATGCATGTGCGAAAGATTATTTAGGTGAGATTAAAAACGAAACATTTTTAAATGAAAAGGCGAAAGAGTGGGGTATAGATCCAAAGGCGGATCTTTGGAAATTACCTGCAGGTTACGTAGGATTTTATGCTGAACAAGATGCTGCACTTACCTTAAAACTTTGGCAGCGTTTAAAAACAGAGATATCAAAGCAAAGTTTAAATGATGTTTGGGACATGGAGATGGAGCTGCTGCCTATATTAATTGAAACTAGACGTAAAGGTATAAGAGTTGATGAAGAAAAAGCTGTAAGTTTGAAAAAAGAATTTAAAGAAAAAGAATATCAAGTATTAAAAAAAATAAAAAACGAGACCACTATGAAACCAGACATATGGGCTGCAAGATCAGTAGCGCAGGTGTTTGATAGGATAGGTGTTGAATACCCACGGACACCGAAAACCGGAGAACCAAGCTTTACGCAAAATTGGTTAGTAAATTGTAATAACCCGATAGCGCAACTAATAAGAGAAGCAAGAGAAATAAATAAATTCCATTCAACATTNATAGACTCCATTCAAAGATTTGTGCACAAAGGTAGAATACATTCTGAAATAAATCAACTTAGATCTGACCAAGGTGGGACTGTATCTGGGCGATTATCTTATTCTAATCCAAACTTACAACAGATACCTGCTCGTAACAAAGAGTTTGGTGATAAAATTAGAAGTTTGTTTTTACCTGAAGAAGGCAAACAATGGGGTAGCTTTGATTATAGCCAACAAGAACCGAGATTAGTTGCTCATTANGCTGCAAGTGTGAATGAAGATTTTACAGGTGCAGATGAATTCATTGAAGCATATAAAAATGAAGCTGCAGACTTTCATCAAATCGTGGCTGATATGGCAGGAATAAGTAGAACTCAGGCGAAGACGATCAATTTGGGTCTTTTTTATGGTATGGGAAAGGCCAAATTAGGTAGAGAATTAGGTATTTCTAAGGATAATGCAGAGAACCTTTTAAATAAGTACCACTCTAGGGTACCTTTCGTAAAAAAATTAGCTGAAGCTGTTACCAATAGTGCCTCAAAGTATGGCTTTATTCGNACAATAAGGGGTCGTAAATGCCGATTTGACATGTGGGAGCCTGCTACCTTCGGAATGAACAAAGCGATGCAATATGAGGAGGCTAAGGCCATTTATGGAAATAATATTAGAAGAGCTTTCACTTACAAAGCCTTAAACAGGCTTATTCAAGGATCAGCTGCTGATCAAACAAAACAAGCTATGATTAATTGTTACAAGCAAGGTTATAAGCCTTTACTACAGATTCATGATGAGTTATGCTTTTCTATCAACTCTGAAGAAGATATCAAAGGAGTAAAGGAGGTAATGGAGAATGCTATCGAAAACCTCAAAGTCCCATTCAAAGTCGATGTTGCATTGGGAAGAAGCTGGGGTGAAGCAAAAGAATAACTGCCCAAGATGTAATGGCACAGGTATAGTAAAAACCTGGTATGACTGTTCAGAAAGTCATAAAGTTACTTCTGATTGTCCTCAGTGTCGACCTGTTGACCTTGATCTTCAAGTTCTTCGAGTGTCTGGTCTTTAAGTTTAGGATCATAATCATAATATTTTATTTTATGTCCTTTCTCTTTTAGCTCTTTTATTTTTTGTGGTGTCCAATAGTACATTTGCTCTCCTTATTTTTTTTTATTTACTATTATACCACGAGCAATTTTTCACTTTTTTATTTTATTGAATAGTAGACGACCTCCTGTAACAGGGGTTTTATTCTAGATGCGACACTGAATGCTTTTTGGGAAAATTTAGAGCGCAGTAGTCTTGGGAAAAAAATTGATTTTTTTTTGCTAGTCTAACTAGCTATGTCGTAAAGACCTTTTTTTGCGTCTTCGACACTTTGTTCATTGATCTTAACTTTAAGATCTTTGATTTTAATATCGATCCACTTCATATCAGGCGTTACTCTGCCCTGTTCCAATGCTTTGCCCGCCCACTTGGACTCCAATTGAAGTTTCTCCGTTATTAACTTTTGTAGTTGCATTTCGGTCAACCTCCTCGAAAGTTATGAAAAGGATATCAGGATTTAAAAAACCACCAGCATCCTTCTCTGTTACATCTCCTGACTCAACTTTCTTACTGAAACGTGTCAAGAGCAGCCTTATCGTTCTCAGCCTCAAGCATCTCATCAAGTAATATGTTTTTATATTTTGCTTGGACGCGATATAGCTTCATGCATTATTATATATCAAAATGTGACTAGAATGCAACTATGTGGTCAATTTGGGCTTTGGTGGGGGTACAATAGGTTTTGGAACTTCTATAGGTCTACACTCAAATTTTACAACAATTCTGCTATTTTCAATGTATTCTCTCTCCATTTCTTCCATTTCTTCGAGATTTTTAAATGTCCCATAAGCTAATCTATAACCATATTCAACACACTCAGAATGTGAATTAAACGAATAACCTGGAAAATGTGAAGACGGGCAGTTGTTGCTTAACATACTACACATGTATAAAACGATTACAAATTTTGTCATAAAATCCTATATTATCTTATAGTATTTAATCCTTGCATATCCCATTAAATTGTTTATATAAGATGCATGTTTTTTAAAAATACTAACAAAGAGGTTATCATGAAAAACAATCAAGAGAAAGCTGCAATGACAGCTGCTGAGAAGTTAGGCGAAGCCTTGGTTTTAAAGCCTGAATGGGAAGTAAAACCAAAGAGCGTAGTCATGACTCATGTCTTTTCAGTTACATTTAATGAGTCAACAAAAGAACTGCANTTGGAAGTTAATGGTGATGTTTACCAAACTCTCAAATGTAAGGATATCCTAAATGGAAAAATAAAATTCCATAATGGATTAAACGAGATCATAAACAAATTTAATTTATGGAGGTTCGATGAGCCAAAGTCCAGTAATTAAATTAAAGTCTGACTCAACTGTTTTAGGCAGTTGGATTAGTCGAGTTGATCAAATACTTAGTCAAGTACCTATAATTGCTGCTGAAGATCATATGCCACTTGAATACTCACATGATGAGTTTCAACAAGCTATGAAGAAGCTGCAGCAGTGTGCAATGTACTTTGAGAACATGCCAATCTACCCAATTAATGAGTCGATTGCATCTAAGTTAATTTACGACCAATTGCAGGGGGCTAATGACAAACCAGATTATTAGTTTTTTGCTTTTGATTTCACTACTAGTGATACCACCAAAAATTATTTTATTAATAATTGGNTTACTAGGTTACACAATATTGTTCTAACCAAAGGAGGAAAAGATGAACAATGCAATAAAAAATAAATACTTTGAGACAACTGATTACTCAAAGTTTAAAAAAGCTAGAGGTAATAGACCTGTAGATGAAGCACACGTAAATCAATTAAAAAAATTGATTGCTGATAAAGATCTTTANGATCCAATACGTGTAAACCAAAACATGGAAGTAATTGATGGGCAGCATACTTTACAAGCTAGAAAAGAACTAGATCTTGTTGTGCCATACATCATTATTAAATCCGATGATCCACTTGATGTTGCAAGATTAAACACAGGTAGAAAAAANTGGTCCATGGAAGCATATCTAAACCATCATTGTGCAAGAAACAAAATGGACTACAAGATATGTAGAAATAAAATGAACCAGTATGGTATCAATGTTGCAGAAGCAATTGTGTTGCTTTTAAAACAATGTTCATTATGGAACAGAATATCCACTGACTTTAAAACAGGTGAATTTAAAATACCTGCAGGTGGTATTGAGAACTGTGATCGAATAGGTGCTGCACTTAACACGTTGAAAAAATACTTCTTAGGTATGGATGATACCAAGAGGAGATTAAAGAGATCTATGGTTATGGCTTACATCATAGCCGATAGATGTCCAGACTTTGATCTAAGACGTTTTAGAGATGCCTGTAAAAGCAAGTCCTCTTGGTTCTTATCTGGTACGAGTACTAGAGATTACATAGTCATTATTGAGAAAATTTACAATAGTGGGCGAAGTAAAAAGAAAATAAAACTACTTGATTTTTTTGAGTCAAAAGAATATCAAGAGCATTAGGAGAGGTAAAATGGACATCAATAAATGGAAGTCATGTGCAGTTGATATGAATACCTACTGTATTATTAGAGCAATGGGGAAACAAGGGTTTAGAAGACCTGGTTCGATGATTGCCAAAATAGTTGATGACGAGGTAAAAAAGATAGCTAAAAAAGAGGGGAAAAGCTATCAAGCGATGAAAGAGAATTTACTCTTGCAGGGCAAGAAGCTGCTGAACGGTAAATAGATTCGCAGGTTGGATGGTTAACCTTTAACCTGGAATTGGAAAGGGCCTGGGAGACTGGGCCCTTTTTTTTTGTTGCATTAAAGTCACAAATTTTATAAGAACATCCCATACGTATTCCTAAGCCTATATGAAAAGGTGGGGCTTCAAAACACCTTATGAATCCAGAACAACGAACGCTAATTTAACTTTAATAAAAGGAGATTTTAGTGGGTAAAGCTGTGAAAAAAAGCAGTGAAGAAGCATTAGACCAGGCGTTGGACAAGTTAGTTATGCTTGCACCAAATAAAAAAACTTATGATGAGTTAACTAGTTTAATGTTTCAGTTGTATTGTGGAAATGACTATGGCTTAGGAAATTTCAGTTTATCTTTTCTCGACAAGATCGAGTCTAGATGGCAATCAGGTAGAAAGAAGATAGCTCAGGCTAAAGGTTTAAAGTTGGTTGTCACAAATGCGTAGCCACGGTGTAATCCATAATCCATATCTTTTCCCGCATCGTGGTTATGCAGATGTCGAAGGTTCCTAGGGGTTTAGTAAATAAAACTATCTGGTTTGTAGACGCTTTACCTGGAGAGGTGAAGACTGAATATATAGAAAATATCCTAGACGATTACGAATTTTGTAAATCTCAAAATTATCCAAAACCAACCATTAAGAAGTTTTATGAGTTATTCACCAAACTTGTTAAAAAATTTGGGCATTAAATTAGCTATGGAGTTTGCAAGAGAAAAACGTCCAGCTGAAATAAGATTATTCCAAGCTATACTTTTACAGGCTTTCGAGGATTCATTGTCCGTGAGTGGGTTTAAAAGAGAAACTTATTGGAAAGAAGATAGTCATAAATGGTTTTTAGAAAATAGTAGGGACTTTCAAGACATTTGTTGGAATGCTGATATGGATCCTGAGATGGTACGTGAAGAATATATAAAATTAATTGATAATGGAAAAATTAAATTTACAGAGTTGCAAAGATCATGGATTAATTATCGAGAGTTTTATAAATTGTATCGAAATGCTAAAAGTAAGGAAGAAAGAGCTGAAATTAAAAAGAAAGTTTTTTCTGATAAAGTTAGAATTAGATGAATGGTCATGGTGGTCTTGAGATTATTCCTCCTGGAGGTTTAATTAACCAATTGAGAGCAAAGATGACTTTATTCCCCCAGGAGCAATTCAAAGTTAGATCTTGTTCAAGGATCATAGGTTAAATATACCAGAATACCGGATACCGGACAATGGAAAAATATTTACTATATAGATATCTCAGACTAGTGAACAAAAGAAAGTACCCCAGGGGGTAATAATGGTGTATCTGGTGTATCTAAACGTCTATTAGTCAAGTATATCAATGGTTTTAATCGATTTTAGTGGTGTATCTATGGTGTATCTATGGTGTATCTGGGATACACCAGTCTTGCGGGAACGCAATCAGAAGTTTTAAGGGGTATTACTTTGTGATGAAATAATCTATATAGTAGAAATATGAGAGGAATAATATTCAAAACAGTAAAAGAAGGATTTAGAAGACTTCATAAAAAACATAAAGCTGAGGTTGCTAGACAAAAAAGAAGTCCAAGCACTGCTCCTCCTGTAATTCCTATGTCTTTGAAAAAAGCAGATTTTAAAAGAAAGATAAGAGGAACTAAATTTACTGGAGCTGCTGAATTCAAAGCTCAACCAGGTTTAAAAAGAAGAATAAGAGTTGGTATTGAGAGAGCTAAAAAAGCAAAGAAAAAATTTAGAAAACCTGTGATACTTGGTAAAGCATACGCGTCTGATAAAAAAGGTAAAACAATGCAGATCCAACCACTTACAAGACAACAAAGAAAACTTATGTTAAAGGAGATGGCAAAATCTGCAGATAGAGAATACAAAAGGGTTAGACTCAGAAAATTTGGTTACAATACTGGTGGTATGAAAACTGTTAAAATGGTCAAGAGTAAATTAGAAAAAGCATCTGCAGCTCACGCAGGTCAAGCTAAAGCACTTGGTAAAGTTATTGATAAGAAAAAATTATTATTGGGTGGACTATTAACTAAAGGTATAAAATCTGCTTACAAAGCATATAGAAAAGCAGGTGGTAGAAAAACATCTGACATTATGAAACAACCAGTAAAAGGTGCAGGTAAAAGATCTGATGCAAAGGATGATGTAAAATTTGGAATTAGATTACATGGTAAAGGTAGATATTTATCTCAAAGAGAATTAAATAAATTGATGCGATAATGGGTGGGCTAACAAAAAAAGAATTGAGAACTGAAAAAGATCTCACACCAAAACAAAAAATGTTTGTTGAGATTATGGTACAAGACCATGGTCAAATAACTCAGGCAGAAGCATTAAAGCGTGCAGGTTACGATTGTAAAGACATCAATAGTGCTAGATCAACTGCATCTCAATTAATGAACAGAAGAATTAATCCTCATGTTGCAAAGTATTATGACAAGAGGTTTGAACAAGAAGTAAAAAAATATGAGAGTGACAATCTCAGACGTTACAAAAGATTTGAAAGACTTGCTGATAAGGCCGAGAAGAAAGAACAGTTTGCTGCTGCAATCAATGCAGAGTTTAGATCTGGTCAACTAGCAGGTGCGTTTATTGATAGAAAAGAAGTCAGAGTAACAGGACTGGAGGGTATGTCACGTGAAGAGCTTGAGAACAAACTCAAAGAACTTTCAGAAAAGATCGATGGCCACAATGCGAAAACCATCGAGGTTGAATCTGAAGACACAGCACTTATTAAAAAAGGCTAGTTGGTCTGAGTGGGTTAAAGTATTTAACTATGTGCATAATTCCACAATGTTTACTTCTGTTGGAACTGTACTTGTGAGGATCGATGAGAAAGAAAATAGCAATACCAAAAAAAGTAAAAAACCAAATAGATAAATATCCTATGGTTGCTGTTGAGTGGTACGATATAGTCTCGAACAGCTCCTGGACTTCATTTGATGATTTAAAAAAATCTAATTTGGCCACCTGCATCACCAAAGGTCACCTGTTTTCTCAGGCTAAAGGCGTTACTAGATTGTTTGGAGATTATTCATTCGCAGATAATGGTGTTGACATTGAAAGTATAGGTAATACTACCATTATACCGAACTCAGTAATTAAGGATATAAAGAAATTAAGTTAATTAATGACAATAAACGCAAGAGAATCTAGACTATGGCAAAAGGTTAAGAAAGGACTTAACAAATGCTTTTTAACTCGCATAGAATCTAGCACAATTAACGGTATTCCTGACATACATGCAGTTACAGATTCAGAAGTATTTTGGATTGAACTTAAATCTGATGAAGCTAATTATCCTAAATTAAATAAGTGGCAAATTGTATGGATTAACAAATATATTAAGGCAGGTGGTAAGGTAATTATCTTGGATGAGACCCTCTCGAAGAGGTCTCTTAAAGTGTACAGACCGGTGTCCAGTTTCACTGATCCTCGTTCCCTGGTCTCGTTTGCCTCGTTCTCGTTCCCGTTACAATGGCCAACGGTCCAGGAGACCATCCTCCGGGAGCTGAACCAGCAGGAGGCTGCAGCGTGATCTCGTTCTCGTTGACAAACCTCGCTCGTTCTCGTACAGCGAACACCGACTGGGCCCATCCTGCAGCTGGATCTGGTAACCCCCGTGCTGTCACCGAAGCTCGTGTCATTTCCCGCCCCTCGTTTCTTTCCCTCTTTGTTAGTTAGCGGGGGGCAGGTGATGGCATGTGCCTGTGCAGCTGGATCTCGTCTCGTTGTCAAGGAGAAAAATCTCGTTCTCGTTTGACAAACAGCACTGGCCCGTGCAGCGTAACTTCAGGGTCTCCCAGCAGGTAACTCCTGTGGGAAAAGTTCTGGAAAATAGCTCTTGACATATATCCCATCAGGTCTTATGTAAGGTAAACAAACCAAAGGAGAGCATATGCCAAGATCAAAGAAACAGGACTCGTTCCTGAAGAATAATATAGTTGCGTTTTTACATTGCAAAGAGTGCCTGAAGGAGCTGCCAGATGGAGTGTCACCCGCTGAGTGGTCCGCACACGATGTGGGTTGGACGAAGAAAGGATTACAGGTATGGTGTCGTAGACACGAAGCAAATGTGCTGCATGTCGACTTCGAGGGGCACAAGCATCCTGCAGCTACAGCGCGTCTCGAGAAAGAAGACAAACCTCAAGCTGGTAAAGTATACGCACTTACTGGGGGACCAGGTGATAAGTGCATCGCAAACGGTAATACGTGGTCTGACAGTGTCGTTGGGGAGGACAACTAAGATGGCCTCGTTTCGTTTACAATTGAACTGGCACCAGCTGCAGGTAACAGCTGCTGGTGCACGCACAGCCAGGAGAAGCCCGTGGAACTAGTTGCGTTGTATATAGTACTGTTCATACTCTTCCCGGATGCCATGATCCTCATCACCGGACTCTTCGTTCTCGCTCTCGCCTCGGCTTTCTAGGTTCTCGCTCGTTTGACTGACAGCTGGTCTGGCGCAGCGTGCACACAGAGTTCAGGGGGCTGGGCGCAGGAAGTTCTGGTGGTGGTGGCAGATGAGGTGGTGGTAGAAGCTAGTTTAGAATTATTCTAAAAGAAAATTGTTGCGTTGATTGGTGGGATTTGATAAGAGCAGGGATAAACTTAACAAAGGAGAAGATATGGGTTTAGACCAACACGCACACTTGAGAAATCATAAAGTAAATTGGGATAAATACTTTAATGATGATAAGGAAGAAAACGAAAAGGTTTTCGTTTGGAGAAAACACGCAAGACTTCAGCAGTTCATGGCGAAGAAATGGGCAGAACAAAACCCGTCAATAGAGATAGACGGACACCTTGCACATTTGGGTTTCAATGGCGATCAAGAAGCACCATGTTATATGACTAAAGAGGTCGTTGATGAGTTAGGCGAACAGATAAAGAAAGGTTTCTCTGACTATCACGCAGAAGATGGATTTTTTTGGGGGCAACAATTCCAAGAAGATTCCGTTAAAGAGTACAAAGAGCAGGACATCAAATTTTTAAAATTCTGTGAACAAGCCATAAGTGAGGGCAAGGTCGTAGAATATTGGTGTAGTTGGTAATGCCGAAAGAAAAGAAACGAGGCGACAATGTCGCCTCGCCTCGTTCCTCGCCTGGTAAAGCAGGACAACAAGCACAAGATGAGTTCACCAAGCGAATGCAGTCGCTGGTGAAGGGGTTGGAAAAAACAATGCAACTAGAGATTGAGCCAAATGTTAATACCATTAATAATATCCTTAATAAAAAAGATAAAAAAAAGTTAAATTAATTCTTGTAATGGGATTGCATAAGATATAAAAGGATAGGGCAAATCATAAGATTTGTATAACTTAACAAAGAGGTAAAAATGCCAAATGCAATAAAGAAGCTAAAGCAAGAAGAAAAAAAAGTAGTTCTTGCTTATGCTCAATTAAAGCTAAAAGCAAATAGACTATCTAAAGAGTTAGATACAATGAAACAAAACATTGTTGATTGCTTTGATAGAACAAATCAAAACTTAATCATTGTTCAAGATGAACATGGTAATTCTTTTGGTTTGCAAAAAATAAATCGTAAGAGAAAAAAGTTTGAGACAGCAAACTTTAAAATTGCTCACAATGATTTATTTAATAAGTTCACTACTGAAATTGAATATAGTGAATACAAAGCAATAGGGAGTGATGCAGATGCCCAATAATAGTTTAATCAATATTGCACAAGTTTTAGCAGAAAGAGTAGGCGAGAAATCGCCTACTCAATTACAAGACATGGTTATTGACAATGGAGTAAAGAAGCAACTCAATTATGAAATCATGTTTCAGTTGTTAATGGGCGAGTGTGAGAAGCACATACTTGAAAATGTTGGCAACCCTGTTGTTGATGAGTTCAAGGACAACATACTTAAAAAGTTTAGTACACTTGTACAAACATTAACACCTACTGAATAACATCTAACAAACCAATGGCGCGATTGCGCCATTGGTGTACCTACCACATAGCAAGGCTCATAATTTAGATCGGACACATTTACAGGTTTCTACCTGTAAATTCGCGTTCAGGCGTGGGTGCAAAACCGACAAAGAGGTTTACAAAGTAGGATATACAAATATACTAGGGACCCAAACGGTATGAACATAGAGCATCTATCAGAAGACGAATTAAAAGACCTAATCCTGAAAAAGCAGTTGGAGTGGATCAAGTTATGCCAGGATGATTTTTTAATTTTTGCAACTGCTGTTTGGCAAGATTTTATTTATAGAAAAACTGATAATCCCAATAACTGGGGTCATCATCAAATTATTGCAAATGCGTTTCAAGACATAGCCTTTGGCGATAAAAAGAGGCTCATCATCAATATGCCACCTAGACATACAAAATCTGAATTTGCATCATATCTATTTCCTGCATGGATGATTGGTAGGAATCCTAAGATGAAAATTATGCAGGTATCACACAACGCAGAATTAGCTTCAAGGTTCGGTAGCAAAGTTCGGAACCTTATGAACTCACGGGAGTATAAACAAATTTTTGGAGATGTTACACTTAGAGAAGATAGTAAGGCAAAAGGACGATGGGAGACCAATCATGGTGGGGAATATTTTGCAGCGGGTGTTGGCGGTTCTATCACAGGACGAGGGGCGGACTTACTTATTATNGATGACCCACATACNGAACAAGACTCAATGTCTGANTCNGCNATGGACNGNNCATACGAATGGTANNCNTCAGGACCCAGACAACGTTTACAACCAGGTGGAAGTAATCTGTGTTGTNATGACAAGATGGGCTACTGATGATTTAACAGGAAGGCTCATCAAGGCACAATCNGAACCNAAAGCAGANAAGTGGGACGTTATNGAGTTTCCTGCNATACTTCCAAACGATGAACCTGTGTGGCCAGAGTATTGGAACAAAGAAGATCT
>FUFK010048807.1_pt1 | contig 38109 bp, 35 predicted proteins | sample 1021851 | NCBI WGS metagenome assembly FUFK01 (sample SAMEA51879418, study PRJEB19060) | metagenome
CATTCAGCAAATATAAACCAATTCCAATTGGAATTAATGTAAGAGGGCGTTTAAGNTTTTCAGCTATTCGATCNTCATGCTTNGATTTTGTTTTGGAAGTTAATTTTACAAAAGCATTAAAAATAATAACCCTGAATATAATAAGCAACACTAACATTGCTCCTAAAGGTAATAAAAAGGTTGTATTTATATCCATTTTTAATTTGCAGATGAACCAGCTGAACTGTAATCATCTAACCTTGGATCACTTATACCTATGATCTTATCTCCTTCAATGATTATAGTTGATGTGATGCCATTACTGTAATAATCTTCAAGCTCTCTTTTTTCTAATTCAAAACCAAGTTTTTTTAATTCACGTAATGTTTTATCATCAAAATTTTCATAGTAAAGCTTCTCAGGGAACCATTGATGGTGATATCTATTTGTCGAAACAGAGAGTTCAGGGCTTAGTTTGTATTCAAAATAATTTATGATGATTTGCAGCACAGCTGTAATTATTCTTCCACCGCCTTGAGCTCCNGTAATTAATNTTACTTCATCNTCNTCAAAAACTATTGTTGGCGTCATAGAGCTTAAAGGTCTTTTTTTAGGCTCAATTTTATTAGCCTCACTACCAAGCAAACTAAAGTAGTTTTCTACACCAGGAGCAGAAGAAAAATCATCCATTTCATTATTCATAAGAATACCTGTATCTTTAATAACTATCCCAGAACCAAATCCTGTATTTAAGGTTGTTGTATTACTTACAGCATTTCCGTATTTATCAATAATCGAAAAGTGCGTTGTATTTTCTTTAAAAATAATATTCGTATTATTTATTTCACTATTCTTGCTAGTTCTCTTGGTATTTACATTTTTACTAAGTTCTGTAGCAATATCTTCTGACAGAAAATTTTCAACTGGAACTGGATAAAAATCCTCATCACCAATATGTTTTGCACGTAGAGAAAAAGCTATTTGCATTATTTCAGAAATAATTAGAATATTTTTTACATCATTAGGGTCATCAGAGAGATCAAAATTCTCGAGCATATTCAACATTAGACCTAACAATAATCCTCCAGAGGAGGGAGGTGGCATGGAAGCAATTTTTAAGTTTTTATAATTAAAAATTATTGGATCTCTTAACTTTGAATAATATCCACTTAAGTCTTCTGTAGTTATCAAGCCTCCATTATTACTCATATCTAATGCAATTTTTTGTGCTGTTTCACCTTTATAAAAACCATCACTCCCATAGATTGCAATTAATCTAAGAGTGTTAGCTAAATCAGTTTGTATAAGTAAGTCATCTTTTTTAAGAGGTTCTCCATTTTTAAAAAAAATCTTCTTTGTATTAGTAGATTTTCCTAATTTAATTTGTTCACTTTTTAGTGCTTCTGCTAATTCATTAGTAACCCTAAAACCCTCTGATGCTAATGTTATAGATGGCTGAATAAGTTGTTCCCAAGAAAGTTTTCCAAATTTTTTATGAATTTCATACATGCCATGAACTGTACCCGGTGTACCAGAGCTTAAATACGATTCAAGTGCTAATTCTCTGCTTCTTTTTCCTTCAATCATNAACATATCTTCAGTAGCATTAAGAGGTGCCATTTCCCTGTAATCAAGTGAATATANATTGTCATCCTCCTTGTCNTAGAAAATCATAAANCCTCCACCACCTATATTTCCTGCTTGAGGCAAAACTACAGCTAATGCAAAAGAAACTGCCACNGCTGCATCAATTGCATTCCCACCTTTAGTTAATACTTGATTTCCTACTTCTGAAGCTAAATAGTGTCTTGTTACAACCATAGTTTGATCTGCAACTACTGTTTTACCGGTTAAATTTTCAGTTTGTAGATTTAAAGAGAAAAGAAGAATTAAAAAATTTTTTAACCGAATATCCCTGTTTTTTCTGAGTCTTGATTCCATTTTAAATCCTTAAGTTTATTAAAATTAAATACATTTCCTGGATCCAGTACTTGCTTGTTTTTAATATCTAGACCTGAAAAAAGTGAATAATCATCAAGGTTCTTTGCTTGACCTAATGCATAAACACCTTCTAAGTTATTTTCTACTATTGCGTTTAATCTTTTCCTTCCTCTCTGCTTAAGATCATGCCAATTAGTATCCCTTTTAGTTTCCTCAGTCTGATCCCAATGAAAGGGCCTAGTTACTATATTTGATGGATCTACATAATAATGAAAAATAGGAGTATTTGGAGTGTGGAAAATATTATATCCATTTGTAAAAAGTCTCCAAGCCATAGAATCTTCCTCGCCATCAAAATATAGATAAGGATCATAGGGAATATCCTCTATTATTGAACCGCTTGAAAACAAACATCCTCCAGCAATTAAAAAACCTTTTTTAATTTCATTATCTCCTATAGACAAACCCTTTTTCATAGAAAAATAGCCTTCTTTAAAAACATTTTCTTCATCAATAACCATTACATGTGTATTACTATCATCTTCCTGATGTCGTTTAATTTTCATAGTTTCAAGATCTTCAATTTCAAAATTTCTTGGATAAGAACTAATCACTGGTCTGTAAAACTTTTTAGATAATTTCTTGTAGAAAGAAATAAAATATTCATCCCAATCCTGCTCAAAAATAGTATGAGAGTCTACTTGTAAGAAATAGTCCTCTCCCATGTAAAGGCTTTGAGCTAAAGATCTGGCCCATGCACACCCTCTTGCAAATTCTGCTGGAAGAAAGTGGTATCGTAATTGTGGGAAAAAATCAAAATTGTCTACTTCTAATTTTTGATCATTTTGATCAACAACTGCAAAAATTATGGAATCCTTATTTTTTGCATTTTTATAAGCTGATTGAAGGGTATTAATCAAAAGAGGGTCTTTGTAAGATGATATCGATAAAAATATTGTCATATCAATGTTTGGTTGTATCTTTACTATTAAGTATTTGCCTTAAATCATATCCTAATTCTTTTGATAAATAAGGAATTATTTCCTCAACATTTAATTCAAAGACNAAATTTGGTGCATGCTCAATAACAAACCAAGAATTATTNGCAATCTCTTCATCTAATTGACCAGAATCCCATCCACAATATCCTATAGCAAGCTTGTATTTACCTTTAAATTTACCTGATGCGATATTTTTTACTACATTCATGCTCGAAGTGAGGTTTAANCCATTTTTTACGCACAATGACTCTTTGTCATCACTATCATGAATTATAAAAAGTTTGTCGATATCAACAGGACCACCATTTAAAAGATTTTTTTGCGATTTATTCTTTAAAGACTCAATATTTAAAGAATTAAAAATTTTGTCTTCACCAATATCTATAGTTTTATTGATTATTATCCCCAATGCACCATTTTGATCATGCTCAAATATGTATATTAAGGAGTCATGAAAGAAGTCTTCTGTATTTTTATCAAGAAAATATAAAAATTTATTTACAAAGAAATTTTGATTCGACATAAATCTTGGTTTAAAGTTTGATTGATTTTAACAAATTATGAGCCAAACATTTCCAACAACAAAAGAAAATTTAAAAGCTGCATTTGAAGAATTAAGAAAAAATCTTCCCTTGCTTGAGTTAGGTGAAAGAGAAATAAATGGATGCAAAATGAACCATTTTGTAAATGCACCTAAAAGCTCAAGAGAAATGTATGATTTAGTTCAAATGCTTCATGGTGACTTCCCATTCGTTCATGAANACGGGAAAGAATTAAATTTAAGTGAAGTGCTTTTAAAAGCTAAATCCCTTGCAAATACACTCCATAAAAATGGCATTAAAGCCAATGATTTTGTTGGCATAAGTATGCAGAATTGTACTGAATGGATTATCGCTTATTTAGGCATAACTGGTTTAGGNGCAACTTGTGTGCCTTTTAATTCATGGTGGAAAGAAAACGAGCTTNGTTATGGAATCAAGCACAGTGAATGTAAAGTAATTTTTGTAGATAAAAAAAGATATGAATACGTTGAAGATCTTGAAGTNCAAATTGTTNTAAATGGTTCAGAGNNTATTGAAGGNNCACATAATTTCAATGATTATTTAACTGAATCTTCAGAAAAATGGCCTGANACTGAATCCAAAGANGAAGATTTNGCAGTACTACTCTANACNTCAGGNAGNACTGGNTTGCCAAAAGGAGTGATGTTAACTCACTTNGCTNTCATTAATGGTCTANTAGGTTTTTATACTTTTGGNGCNTTGAGAGCTCAAATACATAACGAACAGCTACTTAATGTAGATGATGGNTCCATCATCATTAATGTTCCACTTTTCCATGTAACAGGTTTAATAAGTATGTTTCTTCTTTCGTTATTGGGTAAAAGAAAACTAATTCTCATGTACAAATGGGATACAGACGAAGCAATAAAATTAATTAAAGATCATAAGGTAACAAATATTTCAGGTGTGCCAACACAATCTTGGGACCTATTGAATCATCCAGGAGTAAGTAAAGATGACTTAAGTTCACTTGTAGATATTGGTGCCGGTGGGGCTGCAAGGCCTGAAGATCAGGTAAAAGAATTAGATGATAAATTTAAAATTCCTCTTACATTTGCTTGGGGCATGACTGAGACTACAGCACTCGGCACTATAAATAGAGGGCAAGATTATCTTGATAGACCTAATAGTTCTGGTTTATCTATTCCAGATTTAACAGAAATAGCAGTAATAGATGATGACTGGAAGTTCCTAGCAACTGGAGAAATCGGGGAGATAGTTTTTAAATCGCCATCAAATACAAGAGGGTATCTCAAGAACAAAGAGGAGACCGATAAAACAATTCAAAATGGTTGGCTAAAAACCGGTGATCTAGGGTACTTAGATGAAGATGGGTATCTATATATAGTTGATAGGAAAAAAGCATTAATAATAAGAGGTGGAGAGAATATTTCATGCCTAGAAGTTGAAAATGCTCTTGATAAGCATCCAGAAATTATCGAATCTTGTGTATGCGGCATAGAAGATCAAAAGTTTGGTGAAATTGTGGGTGCCTATATTTTTTGCTCTTCCAAAGTTACTGAAGATGAATTAAAAGCATTTCTCAAGGGAAAAATTGCAGACTATAAAATTCCTGAAAAAATCAAATTTAGCGATTCTGCTTTACCTAGAATTGCTTCTCAAAAATTAGATAGGGTTGGTGTAAAGAACCTTCTTTCATCGTAATTATTTTTAAGTTAAATTAGCAAAGTGAGCCAAAAGATTTACATANTTGAAGACGAACCCGATATAAGAGANNCATTAAAATATAATTTTTCTAATGAGGGCTTCAAGGTTTTTACAGCTCCTGATGGTGAGGAAGCTTTATCTAATATAAAGANAGTTTTACCTGACGTTTTGATACTAGATTTAATGTTGCCAGGTGTATCAGGACTTGATGTTTGTAAGTCCATTAGAGCAGATGATGATATTANAGATATGTCAATTATTATGCTTACNGCNAAAGGTGAAGANATTGATAGAGTTATTGGNTTTGAGCTTGGCGCAGACGACTATGTTACAAAACCATTTAGTGTCAGAGAACTTATTCTTCGAGTTAAAGTTTTACTAAAAAAACAGCGTGAGTCTTTAGTTGAAAATAAATTAGTAACATTTGGTCCAATTCGAATAGATTTAGATGCTCATGAACTTAAGATAAATGATAAAGAGATTGTTTTAACGGCACTAGAATTTAAATTATTACAGCATCTTGTTAAAAGAAAGGGCAGAGTTCAGACAAGAGAACAATTATTAGGCGACGTATGGGGATATAGTGCAGAAGTTACAACAAGAACTGTAGATACGCATATCAAAAGATTAAGAGAGAAATTAGGCAATACATCAGACTATATCCAAACAATTAGAGGTGTGGGCTATAGATTCAGTAATGTTGATTAATGCTTAACATTTTTCCAAAAATAAGAGTATCAAGAATTTTTCTTCTCTCCTTATCCTTTTTGATATTTATCATTTTTATTGTCTCAACAATTTTTTCTTCATTTATATACAACAACTCTAGAGCTCAATTAGTTGAATCACTTTACATGCAAGCTAAATCAATTGATCAGCTTTTACCAAGTTTCAAGCAGGATTTTGAATANAGTTATGACCTTATTGCAGATAATTTATCTGTTTCAGATACGAAGCAAAATAAACTTAGAGTGACAATTATTGATGGAAATTGGGATGTAATTGGTGACTCCGAAGTTTCAACTGATGAACTAATTAATGTAGAAAAACATTCACCAGAAAATAGAATTGAAATTAAAAATGCTCTAACTAATAAATTTGGTACTGCAACAAGAACAAGTGAGACTACAGGACAAGATCTAATTTACCTAGCTATATTAAGAAACAGCGATGATCTGACTGAGGGCGTTATAAGGGTCGCGATGCCTTTCAACATTTACACATCTTTTTTTAATTTTTTTATTTACCCATTTATTTTATTGTTTGTATTAGCAATCGTATCCTCAAGCATCATGACGTACAGTGTGGAGAGCAATATTAGACGTGACTTAACCAAACTCCTTAAAAATACAGAAAGGGCAATTAAAGGTAAACCAATTAAATCTTCTTTAACATCGGATACACAAATTGAAGGACTTTCTAAAGCAGTAGGTGATATTTCTATTCGCTTAAGTTCAGAAATTGATCAGGCCATGGATCAAAGAACTCAATTTGGTTCAGTTTTAGATAGCATTAATCAGGGAGTAATTATATTTAGTAAAAACTTTAAGGTTAGATTTACAAATGATATAGCTTTAGAAATGTTTGGAAAGCATCAATTTTTTTTAGGTGAAAAAATTAAATCAAAAAAATTATCTGTAATAAATAAAATTTTGAAAGATGCTAAAAAGAATATTTCAGCTGAAGATAATCTTGATATTAAGGTAAAAGGGGAAGATAGAAACTATCTATTAAGTGCTACCAAAATGGAAACAACAAATGAATTAATTCTTGTAATAAATGATATTTCATCAATGAGAAAGTTAGAAGACCTTAGAAAACAGTTTGTTACAGACGTGTCCCATGAAATTAAAACCCCTATATCTGTAATTAGAGCTGGCTCTGAAACACTTTATTCAGGAGCAATTAATGATGAGNAGGTNTCTAATANGTTTTTAAAATCAATTTTAGATAACTCTGAACGATTGAGTGAAATGGTTGACGANCTAATGGAGCTNGAAAAGATTGAATTTGGTGGTCTAGTTCTAAAAAAAGAAAAATTTAATGTCAATAATGAAATCCAACTTATTTTTGATGCCCAGCAAGCGTTATTAGTAGATAAGAAGTTATCTTTCAATAACTATATTGGTAAAGATATTTTTCTAAATACTGACAAGGAGTCCTTCAGAACAGTCTTCTCAAATCTTATCAATAACAGTATTAAATATTCTAAACCTGAAGGTTTTATTAANTTAACGGCTATTAATAATAGTGAAGAATTATCAATTAGAATTGAGGATAATGGGCATGGTATTGAGAAACAACATTTAGATAAGATTTTTAATAGATTTTATAGGACTTCAAAAGCCAGAGCACATACCAAAGGAACAGGTCTAGGTTTATCTCTTGTGAAACAATTAATTTCAAGGATGAATGGTGAGGTAAGAGTCGAATCGAAAATATCTAAAGGAACATCTTTCTTTGTAAGCATTCCACATTAATTGTAAAATTTACAAAATGAATAAATGGGATCTGCTAAGGGTATTTTTAATGTCCTTACTTCTACTACTGTTATTATCTTTTTACTATGTTCAGGGATTTTTCAGCTTTAATTATGCAGAAATTAATGAAGAATTGCCTAAACCAATAATTTCAGATAATTCTTTTGAGGAGCTTAAATCAAGAGAAGTTGATGTTAGTACTGCAAACAAATCAAATTTAGGTTTTGAGCTTGTTGGAATTAGGGGAAATAATCCAGAAAGCACAATAATTATCCTTGAAAGAGATGACTATCGATTAGTTGAACAGGGTCAAAATATAAACTCAAGTGTTATTTTTTCTCATATTGATGGTTCAAGAGCCTATTTTTTTGATGGACAAACCTATACATTTTTAGACATAATTGGCACAGAGACCTCTTTTAATAAAAATAGGATTAACTAAATCATGAAAAAAATATTTTATATATTGTCTATTTCTTTCTTTGTAATTAGCCAAGAGCAAAATATTTTTTATAAAGATGCTGATGTAAAAACATTTGCCCAAGATATTGCATTGCTAACTGATAAAACAGTTATTTTAGANCCNAGAGTTAAAGGGACTATCTCAGTATATTCTGAATCCTCCCTCAATAAAGAATCTATATGGGAGGTATTTGTTTCGACTATGGAAGTTCAGGGCTATAGTGTGTTAAAAGATGGTGATATTTTNAAAATAATTCCAGCTCAAGAAGGTATCAAAAATTTCAATGAAAACAATGAACTTCCTGGTTCAATTGATACTCAAATAGTGACTGTAAATTATTCAAGTGCAAAAGATATAGTCAATGCAGTTAAACCACTAGTAGGTGTTCGTTCTTATATCGTAGCTTTAAATAATGATAGAGAAATTTTAGTGTCCGATGATCTTGAGAATGTAATTAGAGTTGTAGAAATAATTAAAAACTTAGACAGTGAATTAGACACAATGATATCTGATCTTAAACTTGAAAATTTATCCTCTATTGAAGCACTAAGAATAATTAATTCTCTTAAATCCGACCCAAATAATAAACTTGATAAATTAGGTGTTGCTACATTTCAGGGTTCAAATAAATTAATCTTTAGTGGTCCAAGTAACATAATTAATAAAGTAATAGAGATGTTACAGAAGATAGATATTGATAACAGGCTAGAAGAGAATACAAAAGTTATTTATCTAAACTACTCAAAAGCAGAGGATATTCTTAAGATTTTGAATGATGTATCAGGTTCATTCAATCAGGAACAAAATCTTGATTACAAAACAGTAATAACTGCACATGATGAAACAAACTCAATAATTATAAGATCAAGTCCACAATCCATCAGAACACTGACCTCTATTGTCTCTCAGCTCGATATAAGAAGACCACAAGTTCTTGTAGAGGCAATTATAGTTGAAATATCTGAATCTATAGCAAAGTCTCTTGGTGTTGATACAATCTACTCTGGTGATAGTGAGGGCGATAAACCAATAGCTTTGACAAGATTTCCAAATAGTAAAAGTCCTGATTTGTTGTCTTTATTGGGAGCGGCTGATTCAGATTCAGATTCTGTTACAAACTTTAATGCTACTTCCTCATTATTAAATACCTCAGGTTTAGTTGCAGGACTNGGGAATACACTAAATGGTGAGGATAATTTTGCTGTTTTACTCTCACTCTTAAGAGAAGATCAAGATTCAAATATTCTTTCTACTCCCTCAGTTGTAGCTCTTGATAATGAGGAAGCGTCACTATTAGTAGGACAAGAAATACCTATTACTACAGGTGAATCATTAGGTTCAAATAACCTTACACCATTTAGAACTACGTCTAGAGAAGAAATTGGAGTTAAGCTTGAAATAAAACCTCAGATAAATGAATCTGACTCAGTAGCATTATTTATCAGGCAAGAAGTCTCAAGTATAGCTGGATCACAACTACCTAACTCAACTGATTTGATAACCAATAAAAGAGAAATAGAAAGTACAATTCTTGCAGATGACAGGGAAATTATAGTCTTAGGTGGTCTAATTAATGAAGATGTTCAAGAATCAGTTAATAAGGTCCCTTTACTTGGCGATATTCCAATTGTTGGAGGACTATTTAGATCTTCAGCAAAATCTGTACAAAAAAGAAATCTTATGGTGTTCTTAAGACCAACAATCCTTAGAGATTCAGTTACAACTAAGGATCTTTCGCAAGAAAAATTCAACTTGATAAGGGCTAAGCAAATATTTCAAGAATCCTTGTTAGAAAATTAAAATGGAACTAGTTCTTCCTTATGCATTCTGCAAATTACATGGAATTGCTTTAGTAAATGATAATAAAGTATCTACTCTTCATTATTCTGGTGAGCTTAACCCAAAAATAATTTCAAATATTCAGCACTTATTCAACGAAAAGATAGAAACCAAAAATCATCAAATTAATGATTTTGAATCTTTTTTAACTGAAATTTACTCAGATAAATCATCTGATTATGACNTAGATAATTTAGANCAATTAAATTTAGAAAATCTTGCTAACTCAATTCAACCGTCTGATGACCTTTTGGATGATAAAAATAAAGGTCCAATAATTAAACTTATTAATGCAACNATAACAAGAGCTATCAAGGCTAGAGCNTCTGATATACATTTAGANCCATTTGAAAATAACTTAACTATAAGATTTCGTGTTGATGGTGTTTTAAAAGAGGTTCTTAAGTATCAAAAGAACATAACCCAAATGATAATTTCAAGGATAAAGATTATGTCTAATCTAGACATTTCAGAACGTCGTTTACCTCAGGATGGAAGAATNTCAATAAATATTGGNAAAAAAGAAGTTGATTTAAGAGTTTCAACATTACCTTCTTCATTTGGTGAGAGGGTAGTTTTAAGAATACTAGAAAAGGATAAATCTCATGTAGAACTTGGAAGTTTGGGATTTTCAAATGATATTCAAACAAAATTTAAAAATGCATTACAAAAAAATGAAGGGATNATTTTAGTGACNGGACCAACAGGTTCTGGAAAAACCACGACTCTTTATTCNGGTCTTAAAAATATTTCNGATAGATCNCAAAATATTTTAACTATTGAAGANCCAGTTGAATATGCTCTCAATGGAATTGGTCAAACACAAGTAAATAGCAAAACTGGTTTGACTTTCGCTAAGGGTCTTAGGGCTATTTTAAGACAAGATCCTGACGTAGTAATGGTTGGAGAAATAAGAGATAAAGAAACAGCTGATATTGCTATTCAAGCAAGCTTAACAGGACATCTAGTACTTTCAACAGTACATACAAATAGTGCCGTAAATGCAATTACTAGATTAAGAGATATGGGAATTGAACCATACTTACTATCTTCAAGTCTATTGTTTGTCTTATCACAGAGATTGGTGAGAAGATTATGTGTAAAGTGTAAAAAACCTGATAATGACCAAAAATCAATAAAATTAATGAAAAGCAATAACATTAAAGGTGANATCTTTAAGCCGGTTGGTTGTAAGCATTGTGATGATACAGGATATAGTGGACGTCTAAGCATTGGTGAGTGCATCGTTGTAGATGAAAAAATAAATGAACTTATCTACAAACAAGCATCAGAGGCAGAAATCACTGACTATGTTTTTAAAAATAATAAAAAAATCTTTTTAAACGGTCTTGAAGCTGTAATAGCAGGTGAGACATCAATAACAGAAATACTTAGGGTTTCACAAGAATAATGGCAACCTATAGATACCAAGCATTTGATAAAAATGAGAATAAAGTTAAAGGATTTATAACAGCTGATAGCAAATCAGATGCAATTAACCAGCTTCAACTTAAAGAATTAAACCCTTCATCAATTGATGAAGCTGCAAAAGAAAAATCAAATTTAAAAATATCTAAAAAAGATTTATCTATTTTCACTAAACAAGTTTCAGCTTTATTAAGCTCTGGAACACCAATTGAAAAAACTTTGGAAATAGTTAGTAATCAAACTATTAAAGATAAATTTTCACAAATACTTCATGCTATCAATGAGGAATTAAAGCAAGGAAAATCTTTGAGTGATTGTATGAGAGGCTATCCAAGAGTATTTGATTCAGTATATTGCTCAACGGTATTTGCTGGTGAAACATCCGCATCACTCCCCACAGTTTTTAAAGACTTATCAGATTATTTAGATAAAGAAATAAAGATTAGATCTCAAGTAATTGGAGCACTTACATATCCTGCAATTATTTTCTCAGTTTCTATAGTTGTTATTTACGCATTACTAAGCTTTGTGCTTCCTCAAGTGGTAGATCAGTTTATTTCATCTAATGTATCATTACCTGCATTAACAACTGCTTTACTATATTTATCTGATATATTTCCGGCAATACTAATTTTAGTTTTATTAATTTTTTTAGGACCTGTTTATCTTGTAAATTCAAATTGGCTAAGTCTTAAGAGAAAACTTGATATATCAAAGATTTTTTTGAATATTCCTTTTTTTGGCAAAATAATTTTATTCGATCAAACTGCTAGGTTTTGTTCATCAATGCACCTCATGACAAAGGCTGGTTTAAATACTATTGAAAGTTTAAATATAGCTAAAGAATCATTTAATAACCTTTATTTACGTTTAGAGCTTGATGTAATTGAAAATAGAGTNNTTTCCGGTAGCTCATTAAGTCAATCTTTTTCGGAGTCNANAGTCTTTCCTAGAGTTTTTGTTCAGTTANTAATTTCAGGTGATATGGGCGGGAAAGTTAGTGAAATGTTTGAAAAAATTAAGAACTATTTAGACCAAGAAGTTGAGAGCGTAAGAAACATAATGTTAACTTTTTTACAGCCTTCAATTATTTTAGTAATGGGTGTATTTGTTTTATTAATTGTTCTGTCCATAATGTTACCATTACTACAAATGAATAATTTAATTTTTAATTTATGAAAAAAATTCTCAAATCTGGTTTTACTTTATTGGAACTATTGATAGTCATTGTAATATTAGGTCTTCTAGTTTCGTTAGTATCAATTAACGTTTTGCCAACCTTAAGCAAGGCTTATTCTGAAACCGCCAGAGTAGATATATCAAGGATAGAACAGGCACTAGTAATGTATAAGATAAATGAAGGTAATTATCCATCTGAAGATGAGGGCATTTCAAAATTAGTGGAAGGTGGATATCTTAATAAAATTCCAAAAGATCCATGGGGTAATGAGTATTTTTATAAACCTCCAGAAAATGCATCTAGCTATGAAGTTTACTCTCTAGGAGCCGATGCTAAAGAGGGTGGTGATGGTGAAAATGCAGATATTAGTAGCATCACTAAATAAAGGTTTCTCATTTATTGAAATCATTGTTACTTTGTTGATTATTTCTTTAGTCGGAAGTAGCTTTTATATATTTTTTCAAAACTCTAATATTCCAATTTCTTTAAATGCAGAAATAAAAAACTTTCAAGACTTTGCTAACTACACTGGTAGTCAAATAAACATATATGAAGATAGGTACGTTATCGTTTATCAGAATAATTATGAAGTAGTAAAAGAGGTTAATTATCCAACAATAAAGGGAGTAATAGACATAAATAATAAATATATAAAAATCCAGGATGATGAGCCTTTTATATCGATTTATCCAGGTTGGGAATCAAATATAAAGAAAATTATTCTTTCAAATGATGAAATTATTGAACTTTAAAAAATTAACAAGAGGTTTTTCACTCATCGAGGTAGTTGTATCACTTTTAATTCTATCAATTACATTTACAGCCTTTTCATTGCTATTAGATCAAAACCTCAAAGCGCAGCTTCAAAAGGAAAAATATGTCTATAAAACTACAAAAGAAATAAATCTACTTACTCTATACTCCAATAAATCTTCAACCGATGATGTTTCCCTNAAAAAATTTTTAGGGGTAAAAAAAGAAAGGGAGAAAATACTTTCTTCATTTGGAATAAGAAGAGAAATTGAGATTATTTTTATTGATGGTGATAAAGAAATAAAAATAAAAATTATCAGATAAAATGAGAAGCGGTTTCACAATNATCGAAGTTCTAGTTGCTCTTTTAGCTGCGTCCATAATTGCATTAATGTCGTTCGAATACTTATCAAATGTTGTAAATTTAGAGACAAAAGTAAAAATTAAGATTTCAAAGGATAGAGATGAATTAAATACTGGAAATATAATAAGGTTAGACTTATTACAATCTATACCTTTCTTATTTAAAGATGAAGCAGGAAGAAAGGTTTCAACGCCATTTTTTGGAAATCAAAATAATACTTTGATGTCATTTGTTTCTTTATCGACATCAGATAATACAAAAGATAAATCTAAACTCAGGAGAGTAAATTACTATGTTGAAAACGATAATTTAGTTAGACAAACTACACTTCCAAATAATCANGCCGTTGTTTTATCAAAGAGAATACTTCTTAAAGATATTGATAATTATCAAATTTTATTTGGCGAAGATTTAAATTTGCTTGATGAAAAATGGCCAAATAATCAAACATCTAATTCAAATATTAAACAAAATANAAGTTATCCCAAATTAATTGTATTTTCTTATTCNATNGAACAAGAGGANAGGGTTCTAATTTTAAGCACTTANAAATGAAAAAAGGATTTATCTTAATAAGCACATTATCGCTAGTAACCATACTTAGTTTTTTGACTATTTTGATTAGTAAACAGATTTTTAATGACTCTGTATCAACAAATATTTACCAAGAATCTATTAAAAAAAGAATAGAACTAATTAATTATGAAAAATTTATAACTGAAAATTTACTTAATAATTCAAATTTATTAAGAAATTTAAATATTGCTGAAAAGGAATTTAATTTTATAGCTAAAAGATCTTTTTCTAATTTAACTATTGAACTAGAAGACATGAATTCATGCTTTAATTTAAATGCCTTAGTTAAGAGTAAAAATGGTATAACAGAAAAAAATGATGAAAATGTATTAAATTTTCTCGTTTTTTTAAGCAAATCATTCGTAAACAAAAATTCTCATATTGAGCTTTTACACAGAATAGTTGATTCGATTGATACAAATAATTTCCCAGAAACTTACGGGGCAGAGGATTTGTATTATATTTCTAATGAGAGATTAAATTTAGCATCAGATCAAAATTTTTATCACAAAAGTCAGATAAAAGACCTTAATTTAAATTTTCTAACTGATGCTGACTTTCAAAAAATTTATGGAAATATATGTGCCTTACCTTCTCATGAAATTAAATTAAATATCAATAATATTAATTTTAATAATCAAAAGGTTTTTCACTCTATATTTTCGGATTTAACAGTAAAAGACATAGAAAAAATTATTTTAAATAAGCCAGAAACGGGATATTTAAATTATAAAGATTTAGTTGATCGCACCTCAATAAACCAAATTAAACTTAAAAATAAGTATATTGTCTTTAAGCCTATATTTATAAAAATTAAATATACTCTTCAAATCGAAGAATACATGTTTAAATTAATTAGTTTTATAGATTTATCTAATAGAGAAAATAACATAATCTACAGAACCATAAGTGATGAAAATATTTATTTTTAATGATCTGGAAACAGGTAGTTATTTTGATGATAAAAATGTTTCTACGTGTAAATACTCAACCTTAGAAAACGAAAAAGATGTCTTATTTGTATTTCCAGATCAAATGCTGACACACGTTAAAGAAACTGAGAGATACAAAAAAAGAGCAAATTTAGAAGCTAAGCTGATCAATGATTCATTAACGTCTTCACTTAATATTGATACTAATTTAAATGTCCTTAAATGTTCTCTTGAAAAGGGTAATTATTTTCTGGTAAATGATAAAAATCTTAAAATAATAAAAAACCTTTTTCAGAACTTTGAAAACGATGTACTAATTACTTCAGATGTTTTGTTTTTTAGTGAAATTTTTAAGGAAAATATCAATTACCTAGATGACTATTACCTAAATACTAACTCACAATATTTAAAATTTTCAAAAAATGCTTTAAAAGTCCTGAAATACAAAGGTTCTGAATTTAAGAAAATTGTTGATGAGGATCTAATTAAAAAAGTTAATTCTCAGTTTGATAGTTATAAACTAAATACCTTTAATATTGGAAATTTAATTAACTTTGAAAAAAATAAAAAATATGTCTTTGGATTAATTTCAGCTATTGTTTTAATTAACTTAATAGGAATAGGCAATCTTATTAATCAAACTTATAAATTAAACTCATTTAATGACATTATTCTTGAGTTCTACAAAGATATATATCCCCTAGAAAAGCCATTAAATGTAGAACAAGCAATTAATGAAAAAATTGAGAAACTTAATTTACAAGAATCAAAAGTTTTAAAATTAATATACAAAATCTCATCTTCAAAGCTTGAAAATGGACGATTAGTAGACCTCTATTATTCAAGAGAGTTGAATAAGTTTGAATTTGAAATTCTATTTAATAATTCGTCAGAGGAGATTATCTTCCTAAATGAACAAGCCTTTGAAGGAAACAGTTTTAAAAAAGTTAGCTCAAGAACTGATAGAGGGTTGGTAGTTACAAAATTTATATATGAAATTTAAATTTTTAAAGAATAATAAAAAATTATTTTCAGTAATTGGGTTTTCAGTTCTTTTTTTAATTTTTATATTTCTAGAAAATATCCTGATAGATAACCTATTTGAGATAAGGGCTGAATACGACCAGAAAAATAAACTTTTCAACGAACAAAAACAAAAAATTTCTCAATTAAAAATGTATGAAAACAATAAAAATACTAAGAATTTAGTTGAAAATCTTGAGCTTTTCCTCAAAGACAAAAAGATTTCTTACTCCTTAGATGGCGATTTATTTTTATTTGATAATCTAGCACCAGGTAAATTAATTGAAATTCTTAATTATATACAATTAAATAATATCGAACCCAATGAAATAAAAATTTCTGGGAATGAATCAACTTTGAATTTAACAATTGAAGTTAATACTTAAAATTCTTTTTTCAATATTTGCACTATTAGTAATTTTTCTAGTAGTCATATTTTTTACACCAATAAATTTGATTGTTAAAGCACCTTTGCAGTCTTATGGAATCTCTTACGAAAATGCAAAAGGAAATATATTTTCTGGAGATTTAAGGAACGTTAAATTAGTAAATCTTTCAATTAGGGATATTAATTATGGGAACTCTTATTCCCATGCAGGTGTAAAAACTAATATCACGGATGGCTTTTACTTTACGTCAACTATTTTAACTAGTTTTGATTTAAGAAAAATTACGGTTAGTAACACAAAGTATAGTCGCGATTTTAAGCTTTCATTTATTCCAGTTATTAATATAGAAACCGAACTAGAAGAGTTGATTCTTGAAGACTTTAAATGCAAAGGAATAAATGGTGATGCTTATATAAAAAGCAGAATTTTTAAGGAGCGTTTAATTGGTGAACTTAGTTGCACAGATGACTNATACAAAATAATANTATTCGACAGAAAATATAATCAGTTAGGNTTAATAACAACAGACTTTAATTATATTTATCTNNACATTAAAGACAGNGCTCTTAATGAAAANTTATCNATCTTAAATATTAATGGTGGAATAAANCTAAAGATTCCTGTTAAGGATTTGCTTGAATAATCCATCGGATATACTCCAAAATGAATTCTCAATTACATTACAATTNAAACTTGCTAATGAAAGTTCATAAATTTCTGCTGCTAATGGAATGATATCTATCCTATCTTCAGGGATACTAAATTTTTCAATTAAATCTTTCTTTGAAACGCTGTTATATTCTCTTACAAATTCAGTAAATTCTTTTGAACTTAATGGGCCTGAATGATTATTGGCCTCAAATATTGCTCTTAAATTTCCACCTAGGCCGTATAACTTTTTAACTGGTGCATACTGTTTTAACCAATTTCCAAAGTCGCTCATTTCTTTTTCTTTATAGCTTTTATCTTTATTTAGCAATCTAACAGCTCCTAGCTGGAATGATCTTGCATATGTTTGAGAATTAACACTTACAAAANCCTCTACACTACCTCCACCTATATCCAATATCGCGTAGGAGTCTACATTTGCTTTAAATTCTTTAAGAAGGCCAGCCTCAGTATCTCCAGATATAATCTTTAGATCTATGTTTTGTTTTTTTAGCAAAGAAAGTATCTCATCTTTATTAGTACAATCTCTAATTGCAGATGTTGCCATATAGAATTGTTTTTCGATATTTTTTTCTGAGAAAACTCTTTTAAATCTTTCGAGAACAATAGCTAGTTGCTTCAAGGTTAATTCAGAAAGAAAGCCTTGAGTAAACGCATCTTTTCCGAGTCTTAAAGGTTCTCTGTAGTATTCAACTAAACTATTGTCTTTAGTATTAAATATTTTATATTTAATAGCGTTTGATCCAATATCGACAATTCCTAATAACATCTTAATCAGAAAATGGAGCTAATATTTTAAATTGCTCATAAGTGAGGTTTTCAAATAAAACTCCTTCGATATGCAAGGAATAGTTTCCTAAATCTTCTCCCCATTTTGGTGGTTTAAGAGAGAGTTTTTCGTCGTAAGTAAGGTTATTAAGAATGTACCTAAGCGCACTCAATCTAGCAATCATTTTATTATTAGCATTAATTACAACCCATGGAGCATAATCCGTAGACGTTAAGTCAAACATTTGATTTTTATAGAGTGTAAAAACATCCCATTTATCAACCATCAATTTATCTGACTCAGATAATTTCCAATACTTCAACTTACTATTTTTTCTTGCGTTAATACGTCTTTTCTGTTGATCTTTATCAATTGAAAAATAAAATTTAACCAGTTCAGTTCCTTTTTTAACAAGAGATTTTTCCCATTTATTTACCTTAGCCATAAATTCCTCATATTGTTTCTTTGAACAATACCCAAGCGTTGGTTCGGTTAATGCACGTGTATACCAGGATCTATCAAATAAAACAATTTGACCTTTATTTGGTAAATATGTTTCATATCTTTCAAACCAATTTTTTCTCTCTTTTTTTGTTGGAATTCCAAGATGCACGTAGTTAAAATTTGATGGGATTAAATGTTCAGAAAAAAAGTTAATTGTTGACGATTTTCCAGCAGTATCTCTACCTTCAAAACAAATAGCAATCTTCCTTTTTTTCTTTATTACATCTTCCTGTAATTTCAATAATTCAACTTGAAGGTTATACTTTTCTTTTCTATATAAATCAGGTGAAAGTGATTTATATTGCTCGAAATTGTATTCAAAAACGCTCATGTAAAAGTATTAAAAAGAGGGTATAGTATAACGAAATTATCTCTCTATTGAATGGCACTAGTTGAATTAACAATTTTTGGAATACCTCTTATTCTTTTTTCTGCTGCAATGCTTGGCTTTTTTACAGCATATGGTGTTGGAGCTAATGATGTAGCTAATGCAATGGGTACCTCAGTTGGTAGCAAGGTGTTAACAATTTCTCAGGCTGTACTCATAGCTGCAATTTTTGAATTTTTAGGTGCTTTTTTTGCTGGTGGAGGGGTTACCCAAACAATAAGAAAAGGTGTAATTGACCCTGAACTATTCATAGGTCAGCAAGAAATTCTTATCTACGGCATGATTTCATCATTATTTGCAGCTGGTGTTTGGCTTTTAGTAGCGAGCATAAGAGGCTGGCCTGTATCTACAACACACACTATCGTTGGGGCAATTGTAGGTTTTGGTATATATGCGTTAGGTTCAGATAAGATTAACTGGTCCGTAGTAGGCAACATTTCCTTATCTTGGTTAACTTCGCCGATATCATCTGGTCTTCTGGCTGCTTTGATTTACTGGATATGCAAAGAATTTATTATTACAAAACAAAGTAAATTTCAGTTTTTAATAATTAATTTTTATATTTTCCTGGCGGGTTTTGCCATCTCACTTATCACGATAACAAAAGGTTTAAAAAATATTCTTAAAGATAGCGAAGTAGTTTTAACATTTTCTGATAGTGTCTCATATTCAGTAATTTCAGCTATTGTTTTTACTTTTTTATTCTATTCCTTTTCAAGATCAAGNCTGTCNAAAAATCAATCAAGTGAATCTCAATTTGCTTATTTAATGATCTTTACGTCTTGTGCAGTGGCGTTTGCTCACGGATCAAATGATGTAGCGAATGCAATAGGTCCATTAGCAGCAGTGTACCAAGCTTCATATGAGTTATTAGGTCAGCCATATAATTCCGAAACACCGCTATGGATTTTGTTATTAGGTGCAGTGGGAATAGTTATAGGTCTAGCAACTTTAGGGTATAGAGTNATGAAAACTATAGGAGAAAGGATAGTAACCTTAACACCTAGCAAAGGATTTTCAGCACAATTGTCAGCAGCTTTAACAGTTGTTTTAGCCAGTCAATTAAATATGCCTGTTTCAACAACTCATACTCTGGTGGGAGCTGTTATTGGGATAGGTTTAGTAGAAGGAATTAAGTCTGTAAATNTGGCTTCAGTAAGAACAATATTTGTCTCATGGATTGTTACACTTCCTATAGGTGCAGCTCTTTCAATAATTTTTCTAGAATTATTTATGAATTTATTTACGTATTAAATACATTTCTGTTACATATTTTGCACGTATCTGTCACAAAACTGTAATTGTCTGAATCTAAATTATTAGCTTATGCGTATTACTATGAAAAAAATCTTACCGTTATTAATTATAAGTTCGTTATATTTGGTATCCCAAGAAGATACCAATGAGGATATAGAAGAAATTGTTGCCGTTGGAACAAAAGCAAGTCTTAAATCTGCGCTTGATAAGCAGAAAGATTCCAATCAAGTGGTTTCAATTGTTGACTCCGATGCAATAGGAGAATTTCCTGATGAAACAGCTGCTGAAGCAGTAAGAAGACTTTCTGGTGTCTCTGTTGAGAACGACCAAGGTGAAGGTAGATACATCACTTTAAGAGGTATGTCAGGAGATCTTAATGGAGTAACACTTAATGGCGCTACGGTACCAGCTCCAGAGGGCGGTAGAAAAGTTCTACTCGATGGTCTCCCAACTGAACTTCTAGACTCTATTGAAGTTTATAAAACTTTAATCCCTTCACAAGACCTAGAAGGTATAGGTGGAAGAATTGAATTTAAAACAAAAAAAGCTACTGAATTAGATAAGAGATTAGTAAAGATAAAATACGATCAATCATATAACGATTTTTCTGGTGAAGCAGATAGCCCAAAGTACTCATTGACATATGGTGAGAAGTTAAGTGATGCTTTTGGTGCTATTTTGGGGTACACATATCAAAGTAAACACATAATCTCCAATAACAATGAAACAGGTTATGAGCCATGGGGCATTGCTGATAATGGAAACAAATACCTAGCTAGGGACTGGGAAATGAGGTTTTATGATTTAACTAGAGAAAGGCAAGGTTTTACAGCAGATTTTGACTTGGCTTTAAACGATGACACGTCACTTTTTTATAATTTCTTATTTAATAAATATGAGGATGATGAGATTAGATTTAAAGATGAATATCGCGCAAGAAATTTAGTAGAGTCCTCAGTTACACCTACTTCTGCATCATATCAAAGAATTACCGCAGATAAAGAAACAAGAAAAAGAATAGAAGTAAGAACAATTGAAACCAAAATTTTTGGGGGTGAGAGCAGACTAGGCATGTATAACACCAAATTTCAATTTAGTGAATCTTTTGCAGAAGAGGATGATACCAATAATGTTGATGCTAAATTTCGAGCTCAGTGTCGTATTAGAAGCGGTGATGATATTTGTGGCACCTACAGCTGGGCAAATCCAAAATTTATAAGCTTATCTTTAGCACCTCGAGGACAGATGCTTACTGATCCATCAGAGTATGACTGGGACGAGCTGGAAATAGATTATGGTTTAATTCAAGATCGTGAAGATGCTTTTAAAATTGATTTTGAAAGTGATCCGTTCGATTTTAATGGGAATGTCATGTCAATTGAATTTGGCGCTAAATCAAGTGAAAGAATTAAATCAAATAAAGAGGGAAATTTAGATGGTTCAGGTGATGTAGCACAAGGTATGTTAACTTACTCACCCTCAGCACCAAATAACTTGTGGTATTTTCCAGAGGCACTATCTTTTTTTGCTGATCCTTCATTAGTCTTTCCTTTGCAAAATCAATTTAGGCCTCTGGATTTAGATCTTGCAGATTTCTGGAGCACTAAAGAAGAAATATTTGCACTGTATTTCATGGCTACTATAGAAACAGATAATGCTGTTGTTGTGGCTGGTTTTAGAAACGAAGATACGTCATTTGAAACTTATGGTTTCAACGATGGAGATCAGCAAGATAGACTAGAATTTGAAAATGACTATAGCTTTTTAGCACCAAGTATTAACGTAAAATATTTCTTGAATGATAAAGTGCAATTAAGAGCTGCAGCTTATCGTTCGCTTTCTAGGCCAGGATTTGAACAAACTGCACCAGTTCCTGATATTGGTGATGGAAATGGCGATGGTGAGTGGTCTGGTTCGATGGGTAATCCAGATCTTAAACCATATGAAGCCAATAATTATGATTTAGGATTTGAATACTATGGAGATGAATCATTCTTTTCTGCAGGTCTTTATTACAAAGATATATCTAACACTATTTACCCAAGAGTGCTTGGCAACCAGATAGTTGGTGGAATTTTCTTTTCAGATTTAGAGACCTTTGCCAATGCAGGAGACTCATCAATCCTTGGATATGAGCTAAATTACTTTACAGAACTCGATGCATATTTACCTCTAGAAGGGTTCTTTGTGTCAGCTAATGTTACATATAATGACGGAGAAAGTGATTTTGCTCCAGGAGGAGATAATACTGAAACATTTACTATTCCTTTTAGAAAACTTTCAGAGGAGGCAGCTAATTTTTCTCTTGGTTATGATAAAGGAAAATTTGATATTAGATTTTCTGTAAATTACAGATCAAGTTATCTTGATTACCTTGGTGACGAAGGTGAAGAATTATTCAATGATGACTTTGGATATGGCTATATGAGATTTACTGATGATTATTATTCTTATGATCTTGTTGCAAAATATAAATACACAGAAAATTTATCATTAAGATTTGAAGGAAAAAATTTAGATAATAGACCAGAGTTCTATTATTGGAATTCTCCTGATAGACTATCTCAGTATGATGAATATGGTTACTGGATGTCATTCGGCTTTAGATACAATTTCTAATTTTTTTAATAAAACCCTTAAAGCGATAATTTTGATTATCGCTTTTATTCTGCTTTCTGCTTGCGGTGGTGAGAAAGAAACTTTTGTAGTTGAGTATGACTATGAAACACCTCCAATAGCTTCAGAAGGAGATGCTGCAGACGATCCTGCAATATTTCTAACTGAAGGAGATCCACTTATCCTAGGTACTGATAAAACTGCTGGAATGTATATATATAGTTTTACCGGTGAAGAACTTGCTTATTATGATAACGGAAAGCCAAATAATGTAGATGTAAGAGATTCATGGTTTGCTTACACAGACAGGTCAGATAATTCTGTCCAGTATGCAAAATTATTTGAAAATATTTCTTTAGCTGTATATCCAGAAATAAATATTTATGGCATTTGCATAGGTATAGTCGATTCCGAGTTAAGAGCAATAGTAACTGAAGAAGAGGGTGTCAATATTCAGTATTGGAATTTAGAGAAACAAGAATTAATTAAAACTATAGACATTACAGCAGATGAAGAAAATGTTCCTGCTGCTGGCAATGAAGCAGAAGGGTGTGTATTTGATGANGAAAATGGACATATATTTATCTCAAGAGAAGGAGCAAGAGGTATTTTAAAAGTTTTTGATACAGAAAACCTTGAGCTAATTAAACAAATAGATTCTAGAGATGGCAATATTGGTGGCGATCCTGAAGGAATTGCTGTCTATAAAACAGGTGCTAAGGATGGATTTATAATCCTATCATCACAAGGGGATAATAAATTTAATATGTATGACAGACAATATCCCTTTGATTATCAAGGTTCTTTTCAAATTAAAGATGTGGAGCATACCGATGGTTTAGATGTAACAGCGGTATCTTTTGANAGGTTTCCTAAAGGTTTCTTAATTGTTCATGATGGAGAAAATCTTCCAGATAATCAAAATTTTAAAATTGTTGATATGGAAAGAATTTTAAAAAAAAAAGTAGCTCCTGGCTGGATGTATTAAAAAGTTTTAGCAGGGAAAACCCATACTTAGCTCCTCTTTTATTAACTTTCTTAGGTTTTTTCGAATCTTTTGTAATTACTGGTGTAGTTTTTCCAAGTCTCTTTTTGTATTTATTAGCTGTTTTCCTTTATCTTGAGGGAATATCAAATATCTTCTTAATCACAATTTTTGCATATGCTGGATCATTTATAGGAGACCAATCTAGCTATTTAATGGGAAGAGTGTTTGGCACAAAGATCTTCGAATGGAATTTTTTTAGGAAGAGAAAGGAAAGAGTTGAAAAAACAAAAAATTGGTTTGAAAAATATGAATTTGGGGCGATACTTCTCGGAAGAATGACACCTAGCATCAGACCTTTTGCACCGTTTTTTGTCGGTTCATTTAAGCTTGATTATAAGAAATTTCTATTTTTTGACTTATTGGCTTGTGCTATATGGGGTTTGGGTTTAGTTCTTTTGGTAGTACTATGGGAATATATAGCTAATTTATTCTAATGTTGTATTTTGTTGGCTTAATCTCCATTGTTTTATTATCAATCTTATTGCTTAACTATTTTTTTAAAGAAGGCTCCAAAAACATGTTTAAAAGCTTAATAGTGCGATTTATGGCAATTGTTTTAACAATCATTAGTGTCATTATATTAATTAGGCTTATAAGGACTTTTTTATGAGTCAAAATTCAATTTTTTTAAAGATTAAATCAGGAGAAATTCCTGGAAAAATTGTTTTCGAGGACGATCAGTGTTTTGCTATTGAAGATATTAATCCACAAGCGCCCGTTCATGTNCTCATTATTCCAAATAAGGAAATAGCGAAAGTGTCTGATTCAGAAGAGAGTGATAAAGAGCTTCTTGGTCATCTNCTGCTAGTATCAAAAAAAATAGCAGANAAATACAATCTCAATGATAATTACAGGCTAGTAATAAATAATGGTGCAGATGCTGGGCAAAGTGTTTTCCACATACATGTTCACCTCTTAGGTGGACGAGGTCTCACGTGGCCTCCAGGCTAATAGAAATAGGCACCAATCATCAGAATGATTATCACAATCCCAATTATTCCAAAAAAAATTACAATATTTCTTAATACAGTTTTATCATCCATGGGTAAATTATAAATTCATTATGATTAGAATCGAACCTTACAAAGACGAAGAAGTTAACGATATTTTAAAAAAACTTCTAGCTAATACAGAATTTTTATCCTTTGTTGAAAAAAATTTGAATAATAAAGAGTCTAAATTTCTATCTCTTCCTGGTTCAAAATTTTTAGCAATGCAACTTTTCAAAGGCAAAATAAAAAACATACATACCGTTGATGATTTTCAAAATCAAATGAAAAAAGTTCTATCCTCTGTAATAGATAAAACAATCGAAAGATTCACTTATAGTGGTGTTGAGAGGCTTGATAAAACAAAACCATATCTATTTATTGGAAACCACAGAGATATTACCCTTGACTCTGCTTTATGCAACAACGCAATAACTGAAAACGGTCATGAGACTACTTTTAATGCAATAGGAGATAATCTAGCTGATGTTAGTTGGATGGGCGATCTATTGAGATTAAATAAATGTTTCATCATTCCAAGAAGTGGTGANTCNAAAAAAGAAATATATTCAAATNTNATGAGGTCTTCATCCTTTATAAAGGAGACCTTAGAAAGTGGCAACCATGTTTGGATTGCGCAAAAACAAGGTCGCAGTAAAGATGGAAAAGATTNTACCGATTCTGCNGTCCTAAAAATGTTACATATGTCATTGCGNAAAGAAATTTCATTTGAAGAAATTACAGATAAATACAATATAGTTACGTGTTCAATTTCATATGAAATCGATCCATTAGCTAANGAAAAAATNACCTCCNATTCTGAAGAAGAGAAAAAATATGGTGAAGATGTAAGTCATATCTTTAAGGGAATTATGAATAACAAGGGACAAGTGCATCTTTCGATTGGTGAGCAAATTAAAGGTAGGTTTAATGTTGAAGAGCTTACTAAAAAAATTGATTCTGAAATNATTAAGAACTATAAGCTTTGGGAAACAAATGAGTATGCATTTANATTCCTTAAAGACAATNNGCATGANAGTAGNCTTANAAGAGCAAAAAACTATTATGATGAACTTTTAGCTACTGTGACTAAAGATGAACTTAACGATATAATGACCCAGTACGCTAATCCAGTTTTAGCAAAAGAAGGATTAAATCTATGAGTGATGATCAGTTTTACGATAACGATGAAGAGAAAGAAAACTCTTCGACAGACTCTGTTGTTGCATTAATTATTATTTTAGTGGGTGTCGCAGCTGCTACAATTTATGTAAGTTCATTATGAATTTAAATCTTGAAACATTATTTAATGTTAAAAACAAAACCGCTGTAGTAACGGGTGGCTCAAGAGGAATAGGNGCCATGATTACTGAGGGTTTTCTTGCAAATGGTTGCAAGGTTTANATAACAGCAAGAAAAAAAGAGGCTCTTGAAGATAAGGCTAAAGAATTAACTAAAAAATACAATATTGATTGTATTCCCTACTGTGTTGATCTTTCGACAGTTGATGGTGTTAATGAATTTGCTAANTTCATTACNGAAAAAGAACCCGATGGAATAAATTTTCTAATAAATAATGCTGGTGCAGCATGGGGGGCAAAGCTAGAAGAATATCCTGAAGATGGCTGGGATAAGGTTAATAACATCAACGTAAAAACTCCTTTTTTTCTAACTCAAAAATTAGTTAAAAATTTAGAAAAGAAAGCCTCTAAAGAGGATCCTACAAGAATTGTTAACATTGCCTCAATAGATGGAATAAGAGTAGGAAATATAGGTGAAACTTATGCTTACTCAGCAGCAAAATCCGGAATTATTCATCTAACAAAGCATCTTGCTAAAATTCTTGTGGAAAGAAATATTGTTGTTAATGCTATTGCTCCAGGTCCATTTGATAGTCATATGTTGGGGAAAGCAGTAAATTTCGATTACTCATTTATTGCGGATATGAATCCNCGCAAAAGAATTGGTTCGCCTGAAGATATTGCTGGATTATGCATTTATCTTTGNTCAAGAGCGGGAGCTTACACAGTAGGTGAAACCATTACTTGTGATGGTGGTATGGTTAATACTACTTAACTACTTGAAAGATAATTTTCTGCATCAAGAGCCGCCATACAACCGAATCCAGCACTAGTTATCGCTTGTCTATAGGTATAATCTGCAACATCACCAGCTGCAAATACTCCTGGAACTGAAGTTGATGTTGATCCAATATTAAATCCAGTATTTGTTTTGATATAACCACCTTCCATATCTAAATGGCCTTCGAATATATCTGTGTTTGGTTTATGACCAATTGCAACAAATACACCCTGAACGTTTAGTTCGTTTAAATTTCCATTGTTGTCTTTAACTTTAATGGCATTGACTACTTCATCTCCAATAACTTCATCAAGATTTGAATTTAGTACCAGTTCTATTTTGCCTTCCTCAACCTTTTTAAAAAGGCGATCTTGTAGGATTTTTTCAGCTCTAAACTCATCTCTACGGTGAATAACATTAACTTTTGAACAAATATTAGATAAATAAAGAGCCTCNTCAACAGCTGTATTACCTCCACCTATAACAGCAACCTCTTGGTCTTTATAGAAAAAACCATCGCATGTTGCACAAGCACTGACACCTCTTCCTAAAAAAGCTTTCTCTGATGCTAATCCTAGATATTTTGCCGAAGCTCCTGTTGCAATAATTAATGAATCAGAAACATATTCGTCTTTTTCCCCAGTAAGAGACAAAGGATTTTTTTTGAAATCTACTGCTTTAATGTAATCATTGATTATTCGTACATTATATTTTTCTGCATGCTCTTTCATTCTATCCATTAGCTCTGGCCCTTGAAGATTGTTGTGATCACCTGGCCAATTTTCCACTTCCGTAGTAGTGGTAAGCTGTCCACCAACCTCTAAGCCAGTAATTAAAACAGGATTTAGATTAGCCCTTGCAGCATATACAGAAGCAGTGTAACCAGCAGGTCCTGAACCGAGAATTATTAATTGTTCTGCCATTTTTGTTTAAAAAAAGAGTACATTAGGTTTTTTTAGTTACAATATCTTAGCATGTCAATAGATAGAATTTATAGGGAGTTTTTTGGATTTTCTTTAATCATTTTCTCTTTATTTCTTTTTGGTAGTCTAATAACCTTTTCTTACCTTGATACAACTAAAGACTTATTGATTGTAGATAAAGAATTTAAAAATAACTTTGGTTTTCTTGGTGCACTATTTTCTACGAATTTATTTTTCAATTTTGGTTTAGTTTCATTTTATTTAGTGTTTATTTTATTTTATTTTGGTTTGCTTTTTTTCTTTAATTATTCTGAAAAGGATGCGTATTTGTATGTTTTAGACAATATAAATAAATTTCTTTTAGGTTTATTTTCAGTTCTACTTGCATGTATTTCGGCGTCTGCTTTTATTACTGCTGATTATTACAACTTTAATTATTTAGATATAAACAATGGAGGGAGAGCTGGTTTAAATCTTATTGAATCTATGTCACTTTTTCTTCCAAAAATGTGGCTAGGCACAATTTCATTTATATTCTTTTTATTAGTTCAATATTTTGTTTTCTCAGATATTGTTAATGCGCTTAGATCATTTTTATCGCCTAGCAGTAAAGATAAAGAAGAGACTGCAGTTCCAGAGGTTAGAGAAGAGCCTATTGAAACCTCTCCTGAACCAACACCATCAAAATCAATTAGTGCTAAGCCTAAAGAAGTAAAGAAAAAAGTTGTTGAAAAACCTGTTCAAAGAGAAGATTTTATCGATTTGCTTGATCAAAAAGAAGATATGTCGACAGAAGTTACTGAGGAATATCTAAATGATTTATCAGAAAATCTTACAATCAAACTGCGAGAGTTTGGAATAGAGGGTAATGTTGAAAATAATTTGCCTGGNCCAGTAATTACTAGATTTGAAATTAGTCTTGCACCAGGAACGAAAGCTAGCCAAGTTTCAAATATTGCAAATGATCTAGCAAGATCTCTTGCAGTCAAAAGTGTAAGAGTTGTAGAGGTTATAGAAGGCAAATCTACTATCGGAATTGAGATACCAAATCCAAAAAGACAGATTGTATCCTTATATTCAATTATGAAAGAGTTCAAACAGAATGAACTAACTTCTCTAGAATTTTGTGTTGGTAGAGATATTTCTGGGCAAGCATCAAAAATTAATTTACAGCAACTTCCTCATTTGCTTATTGCTGGAACAACAGGCTCCGGAAAATCAGTTGGAGTAAATACAATCTTGTTAAATTTATTAAGAAACAATGATCCAGAAAAATTGAAACTTTTATTAATTGATCCAAAGATGTTAGAGCTATCAGTTTATGACGATATTCCGCATTTAATAACTCCGGTTATTACTGATATGCAGAAAGCTTCAAACGGATTAAATTGGTGTGTTAAAGAAATGGATAAGAGATATAAACTTATGTCTATTTTAGGTGTCAGAAGTTTAGAGGGATACAATGAAAAAGTTTCTAACCTTAGCTCTATTCCAGATGATGTAAGACAACAACTTGAAGAAGAAAATCAAGCTGAAATTAAAGAACTTCCATACATAGTGGTAGTCATAGATGAGCTCGCTGATTTGATGATGGTAACAGGTAAGAAAGTTGAACAATTAATTGCAAGGCTTGCACAGAAAGCAAGAGCATCAGGCATTCACTTGGCTATAGCTACCCAAAGACCCTCAGTGGATGTAATTACAGGATTAATCAAAGCAAATATTCCATCTAGAATGTCATTTCTAGTTTCTTCAAAAGTTGATTCCAGAACTATTCTGGATCAAGGTGGAGCAGAACAATTACTAGGAAAAGGAGATATGCTTTTCATCGAACCAGGCACCTCAATTCCAAAGAGAATCCATGGAGCATTTGTTTCCGATGGAGAAGTGCAAAGAGTTGCAAAAAAAATGAGAGAACTTGGGCAGCCAACCTATATTGAGGAGGTTATAAAATCACCTGAATTAATAGAGAACCTTGAGGATTCTGATGGAGATGATGAACTTTACAATCAGGCTGTTGAATTTGTTGTTGAAACAAGAAGAGCATCAATATCATCAGTTCAAAGAAAATTTAGAATTGGCTACAATAGAGCTGCTCGTCTGATAGAAACTATGGAAGAAAATGGAATCGTATCTCCAATGAATTCAAACGGCTCTAGGGAAGTTTTATGATTGATTTAAAGCTACTTAAAAACAATCTTAAAGATATTGAAAAGAAAATTAACTCTAGAGGTGAGAGCTTCGATCTAAGCACTATTGTTTTAGATTATGAAAAAAAGAATTCATTACAAATTGAGATTGAAGATCTTAGAAATCAAAAGAAACAAGTTTCAAAAGAAATTGGTGAGTTAAAAAAAAATAAATCTAATTCATCAGAACAAGAAAAAAGGTCAGATGAATTATCTACTAATCTATCTAAATTAGAAAAATCATTTGAAGAAATAGATGAAAAAGTAAATAAAAATCTTTCATTGATCCCAAATATACCCCACGAGAAATGTCCGAATGGAAGTAGTGAAGAAGATAATGTTGAAGTCCATAGAAAAGAGTTCAAGAACCCAAAAACTAATTTAGATCACGTTGAAATAGGTGAAAAAATTGATTGTATAAATTTTGATGATGCAACAAAAGTCGCAGGGCCAAGATTTGTAGTTCTCAAGGACAAACTGGCGCAAATGCATAGAGCATTAATTCAATTAATGTTAGATGAAGCTATGAAAAATAATTATCAAGAATGTTATGTTCCTCATATTGTAAATTCGAATTCTTTATTTGGAACTGGTCAACTGCCTAAGTTTGCGGATGATTCTTTTAAAGTAGAAAATGAAGAAAAATATTTGATCCCTACTGCAGAAGTACCTTTAACAAATCTTTTTAGAGATAAACAATTAGCAGTAGATGAATTGCCGGTAATGGTTACTGCACACACTCCATGCTACAGATCAGAAGCAGGAAGTTATGGAAAGGATACTAGAGGCATGATCAGACAACATCAATTTGAAAAAGTTGAATTAGTTCAAATTGTTCATCCAAGTAAATCTAACAACGCATTAAATAGTTTAATCTCTCATGCATCCTCTATTCTCGATATGCTTGAAATTTCATATAGGCATGTTGAATTGTGTACAGGTGATTTAGGTTTTTCAGCTTCTAAAACCATCGACATTGAGGTTTGGCTGCCTAGCCAAGAAACATTTAGGGAGATATCCTCTTGTTCTAATTTTACAGACTTTCAAGCTAGAAGAATGAATATAAAGATTAAAGACGAAAAAGAAAAAATTTTAGCTCACACAATTAATGGCTCTGGTTTAGCTGTAGGCAGATGTTTAGTGGCTATTATGGAAAATTATTTTGATGAAAATAAGGGTTTAATAGTTCCAGAAGCTCTAAAAAAATACGTAAATTTCGAATTTATTCCACTTAAGTAAAACGTTTTCAATTTTCTTTGTAAATTGTCACATTTATGTAATAAGATAATGTTTATATAAACGCTTTTATGCGAGGATTCTAAATGAAAAAAATACTCTTATCGTTTATGGCGATATTCATATCGCTTTCTGTGTATTCTCAAGAAACTACATCTGATGTTAAAGGATTTGTTTCTGATTCAAGTGGAAACTCTGTAGGGGGGGCGTCTGTATCAGTGGTATATGTACCTACGAATGCAGAAGCAAAAGCTTCCTCAAACAGTGATGGATACTTTGTAGTATCAAACTTAAAGTCTGGAGGACCATATAGTATTGTGGTTGCTTCTGCGCAAGGTACTAAAAGATATAACGATGTCTTTTTAAGTGTTGGTGCAGCTCTAAGTCTTAATGTTGTTCTAGAAGCAACAGATGAGGTAGTGGCAACTGCAAGTTTGATTACTCGAAATGTAGCTCCTGGACCAAGTACGGTTTTTAATCTAGCTGATATTGAAGCAGCTCCAGCTTGGGATAGAGATATTAAAGATGTTATTACCCAAGACCCACGTATTTTTGTTGACGAAAGTCAGTCATACAGAGGTTTTAACTGTAATGGATCAAACCCTAGATACAACGCTCTCTCAGTTGATGGGATTGGATTAAACGACGGATTTGGATTGAACAGTAATGGTTATCCAACTTCTAGAATGCCATTCTCATATGATGCAATAGAACAAGTTTCTGTTGAGTTTGCGCCATATGACGTTATGTATGGTGGTTTTGCAGCTTGTGTTGTTAATGCTGTAACAAGGTCTGGTTCTGATACAACTAGTGGTAAATTCTTCTATGAGTTTGTTGATGATAGTCTGCAAGCTGATTCTCTTGAAGGAGATTCCTTAACTATTAACCCATATGAAGAAACTAAATATGGTTTCACTCTTGGTGGTAAAGTTCCGGAAGTTGAAAATCTTTATTACTTTGTTGCTTTCGAACAGTATGATGACTTTGATCCATATGAAAGAGGTTACGTAGGCTCTGGACAAGCAAATGAGTCTTCTTGGCTGTCAGAGGCTGACTTTAATAGAATTAGACAAATTGCAAAGGATGTTTATGGATTTGATCCTGGTGGTCTTTCAAAAGGATCTCCAAGTGAAGATGTAAAGCTACTTGCTAAATTTGACTATTTCATTAGTGATCAACACAGAGCTGAAGTTGTTTTAAATTACAACGATGGATTTGAAATTACTCCAGCTGATTCATGGACTCCAGTATTTGAGTCACATTTCTATGAAAGAGGTCACGAATTACAAAATTTTCAAACCAAAGTTTTCTCACAATGGACTGATGACTTCAGCACCGAAATAAGAATAGGGTATAGAGACTTAGCAAATAGACAGCTAGCTGTAAGTGAAGACCCTGATTTTGGAGAATTTAGAATCTACAATGTTGGTGGTGTTGGAAGTGTTTATCTGAGTGGTACTGACGACTCAAGACAAGCAAACCAAATGTCATGGGAAAATACAACCTTATCGTTCAAAGGAGAATACTTAGTAAACAATCATTTATTCAAATTTGGAATGGAGCAAGAGGATCAAGATATATTTAATATATTTGTTCCACATTCAAGAGGTGGTGAATACAGAGTTTACGGTGGTATTGATGCTTTTGAAGCAGGTGATGTTAGAGCTTATTACGGTAACTCACAGAGTTTAGATCCAAAAGATTCAGCCGCTGTTTGGGGCTATGGTATTACAACATTATTTTTACAAGATGATGTAGAAATTAATGACAGAGTGTCAGCATCTATCGGTGTAAGACATGAGTCATACCAACAAACTTCAAACTGTGAAAATGCTGCATACTTTATTGCTGCATATGGATATGGAAACTGTAATACTATCGACGGTCTAGAACTAACTATGCCAAGACTCTCAGTTAATTTTGATTTAACAGATAGAGTTTCTGCCTATGTTGGTCACGGGGTGTTTACAGGTGGATATCCAAATGTGTGGTTATCTAACACAGTAAGTAATGACGGTGTTAAAGGATTACAGTTTAATGCTAGAAACACAAACCTTCTAACTGATGCGCTTTGTACTAACCCTGTAACAGGTAAAACTGGACCAGGATACGGTATTCCATGTGCTCTGCTTGATAGAGTTACAAGTGGTGGTGTTGGTTTTTACAGTGACTACCTAGATCCAAACTTTAAAATTCCAAAGAATATTAAAACATCATTTGGCTTAAGAGGTTCATTCGATCTTGATCTTGCAGATGGATTGCTCATAGATGATATTGGATTTTATGTAGATTATATTTCTGGAAGAAGTGTAAATGCTCCTTATGTGCATACTGGTGAATTAATAAATCTTGGTAGCGACTTTGCAGGAGTACCTATTTATGACAAAAAACCTGGTGCTGGTTATAACAACCTTGAGTATAGTAACCAATCTACAGAGGGTGAATACACATCTTTGGCTGTTGGATTTTCAAAAGAGTGGGCAGAGCAAGATCTCTTCCTAAGCGTTGGATATGCAGAAGTTGAAGCACTAGTGGGTAACCCAATGAACTCTTCAGTGGGATACAGTAGCTGGACATACTTTAATGATGTAGACAGAGACAATCCTTCATTGGGTGTTTCACAATTTGAAATACCTGAAAGAATGTCTGCTTATATGAGATGGTCTCCAACTCTTTTTGCTGATCTTGAATCAAGGTTTAGTTTAACTTGGAGTCATAACAAAGGTAGACCATATAGTTTTGTCTTTAATGGTTATCCAGATATGAGAGGTGATGCGTTAGACGGTGATGGTGACAATATGCTTCTATATGTCCCTACAGGACCTAATGATCCAAACGTGGTTTTTGCTGATGGCTTCGATACAGATGCTTTCTTTGCAACAATGGATTCTTATGGTTTTGAAAGAGGTGCATTTGTTGATAGAGGTCAACATTACTCACCTTGGTACGCAAGGCTCAACTTTAAATTTGAGCAAATGCTCCCAGGTCTAAGAACTAACGACCAATCATCTGTGTTCTTTACAATTAGAAACCTTGGTAACTTCTTAAATGATGAGTGGGGAATTTATAATTTCCAATCTGACCATGACATTGTTGATGGTCAAGCTCTAAATGATGGAGTTGATCAATACTATATCTATAGAAACTTTAGAGGTTTAAGAGATAAAGGTAGATCAGGAAGAGGTTCTAGTTACTTAGTTAAAATCGGTTTCTCATACCGTTTTTAATTAATTGCTAAAATTGAAGGGTGGCTTAGGCCACCCTTTTTTTTTGTGTAAATTAAAATGTATAATTTGGCATGGAACAAATTCCAACCATCAATTACCACGACTTAAAATCTAATAATAAAGAACTCTCTAAATTCTTGGAAGATTCACTTAACGATGTGGGTTTTTTTGTTATAAAAGATCATCCAATCAGTTCAGAATCTATCGATAAATTATTCAATTTTACGCAGGAATTATTTGATTTACCTCTAGATGTGAAAATGAAATATCATTTAAAAGGAACAAATGGAGCCAGAGGCTATACCCCTTACGGAATTGAAACAGCCTTAAATAAAAACGTACCAGATCAAAAAGAATTTTGGCATCAAGGTTCATGCTCTAACCCAGATTTGGCAAATAATTTGACCATCAATGAACTTGAAAATTTCGATGATATAAATTCTCTGTATAGGGAATTTGAAAAACTTGGAATAAAAATTCTTGAATCTATTTCAAACTTCAATATTGATTTTAATGCTGATTTAAAAGAAATTGCAGTTGACGGAAATTCTGTTCTTAGGTTGCTTCATTATCCCCCTGTTGATGCACAGAAAAATGATGATAGAGCACACGCGCATAATGATGTAAATTTAATTACATTGCTTGTTGGAGGTAATGAAGGAGGGCTTGAGGCACTTGATAAAAAAGGAAATTGGGTTGAATGTAATTGCGAGAAAAATGAAATTATATGTAATGTTGGAGATATGCTGGAGATAATTTCAAATAAAAAACTTAGAAGCACAGCTCACCGTGTTAAAACGAAGAATAATGAAGATAAATCAAGATATAGCATTCCTTTTTTTCTCCATCCCCGACCTGAAGTAATTCTTGATCCAGAAACTAATTTAACAGCTAATGATTTCTTAAATAAAAGGTTAAGTGATATTAAACTAGGGTAGACATGGAATATTATTTACAGGTTTTAATTGGAGGTTTAGTGCTAATTGCTGTAACTGTTCCTCTCTCAGATAATTACAAACAAATAAAAGTAAAAAATATCTTTTTTGCTATCTTAATGATGTTTGTTTTTGCTTTCATTTTATTAAATGACTTTGTAAATAATTTTTTTGAAGCCTTAAGCAATGGGGTAGCAAAATTATCTTCAGCAACTGCAGAGGGTACGAGTTTTCTTTTTGGTTCATTATTTGAAGCACATCCATATATATTTGCGCTGAATGTTCTGCCGTTGATTATTGTGATGTCATGTATAAGTGCTCTTTTATGGCACTGGAGAGTTTTACCCTTAATTATTAAAGGGTTGTCTTATGTTTGTGAAAGATTATTCAATTTAGGTGGGCCAGTTTCTTTTGGTGCAGCTGCAAATGTATTTGTTGGCCAAGTTGAAGCCCCACTTTTTGTCAGGCCTTACCTTAAAACTATGAGCAATAAAGAACTGCTTATACTCATGACTGCAGGTATGGCAACCGTTTCTGGTTCAGTAATGATTGCTTTAGCAGGTCAATTGGAAAATCAATTTGAGGGTTTAAATGTAGTTCAACATTTCCTCACAGCATCAATTCTATCTGTGCCTGCTGCAATAATGTATGCAGAAATCATGAGCCCTTCAGCTGATATAACTCATAACTTGAAAAGCTCAGAAGAAAAAAATATCTATCAAGGCTCTATGGATGCAATTACTCGAGGCACTAGAGATGGGCTAGGTATTGCAGTAAACGTTGCTGCTATAGTCCTTGCGGTTCTAGCTCTTGTTTCTATCGTTGATGGGTTTTTATCAATTTTCGGAGATATATCTCTACAAAAGATCCTTGGCTATATTTTTGCACCAATATGTTGGCTAATGGGAGTGCCATGGAATGAATCTGCAAATGCAGCAGAACTACTTGGAATTAAATTAGCTACTAATGAATTTGTGGCCTATATACAATTTGGCAGTCTTGACCCTGAATATTTCACTGAACGAACAAAGGTTATTCTTTTATATGCTCTCTGTGGTTTTGCTAATTTCTCAAGTGTAGGTATTTTAATCTCTGGTATTGGAGCAATGGCACCAGAAAGAAGAATTGACCTTATAAAAGTTTCAGGCAAAGCATTAATTGGTGCAACTCTTGCTTCGTGTATGAGTGGACTAGTTGCAGGAATTTTTGTTTAGATAATCTTAGTTAATTCTCTGTAATGTTTACGGCAGTAAACTTTATATTTATCAGCACCTATATCAATTTGATTACCTTCCAAGACAATTTCTCCATCCTTGTCATATCTTGCAATCATTGTGGCTTTTCTGGAACAAGAGGGGTACTCGCATATTGTCTTAAGTTCGATAATATTATCAGCCAGTGAAAGTAGAGCCAAACTTCCAGGAAAAAGCTCTCCTCTAAAATCTGTTCNNATGCCGTAACACATAATAGGAATATTTTTTTCATCACATATTCTGCAAAGCTGTTTAACTTGTTCAGATGTTAAGAACTGTGCTTCATCTACTAAAATGCAGGATACTCGCTTTTTATTTTCTTTATAAACATAGTCTATAAAATCAAATTTCTCATTAAATACGTAAGCAGGTTTTTTTAGACCAATCCTAGAGTGAATGAATGAATCATGTATTTTNGCATCAACTTCAGGTGTGAATAGTAAAACGTTAAGATCTCTCTCTTCATAGTTATGGCTAGACTGTAGTAGGGAAGTGGACTTACCCGCATTCATAGTGGAATAGAAGTAATGAACCTTAGCCAAAATTTACTCTTCGTCGCGTTTAAAAAGATTTTTTAAACTAAATCCTTTTGGTCTTGCTTCGAGGAAAATATAAAGAGCAAAAAAAACTAAACTTCCAACCAAGACATAGATTGCATCCATAGTTTGCTATTCTAATATTTAATTATTTCTACTACTAGAACTAAACTCTAAATACTATAACTAATCTGGAGAGATGGCTGAGTGGTTTAAAGCGCTGGTCTCGAAAATCAGTTGGCGTGAAAGCGTCTCCAGGGTTCGAATCCCTGTCTCTCCGCCATTGATTNNTTNANNNTATAGATTCTTGGTTCGGTTCCAAGGCCTGCGCCATAGACAACAGCATTAAGCCANACACGATTTGTACCTAAAGTTGCGCCCCTAAAGTTTGGCTCCCCTGAAAATAAAATCAATTGACCCTTACCAATTCTCTCTCTTGTTAGGTAAGCTGAGTTTGCGATTCTTTGTGCTGCCTCAGGCCATAATAATCCACTCATTCTCACATTTAGCTCTTTACCAGGCGGAATATCAGACCAGTTAATAGTTGAATAGGTATTTGCTTTTGCAGAGTCTGAAAAAACACCAACTCGTATTGGCGCTTCAGAGCTATCATCTGACATTAAAACAGGATAGCTCCTGTAGAGGAGTGGTAGTGTGCTATTTGTTCCAAATGTAAGCCAGTGTTCTTGATCTGTTCTTCCTGACACAAAGGCACCTGATGGCATAAAGATTGATTGCCAGTTATCTCTATATTCAAGTTGGGATGGAGGATATTTACCTTCACTTTGCTCCCAAGGATAAGCTGTGTCTAAGTCAACTTTATTACTATTTACGCTTTCTATATCTAATTCTTCATAAAGTGCACTCAATTCTCTTTGCAACGAAATATTATATTTTTCACTCTCTTCG
>FUFK010042280.1_pt1 | contig 38069 bp, 54 predicted proteins | sample 1021851 | NCBI WGS metagenome assembly FUFK01 (sample SAMEA51879418, study PRJEB19060) | metagenome
ATGCAAGCGGAGTAAGAAACTGGATCATGACTTTTCACTCCCAACCCATACAGCAAAAGCGCCTGTCATTGCGCCAGTCACTACGCTGATTAACGCACTCTGTTGCGTTGACAGATCTGGTTGGTGCAACGCCCATTCGATGCAACGGATATAGACGCCGGTCATAGTCAGCATCATCAGCCGTGGGACAATGCGGTACTCCAAGATAAGTTTACTCATGCCATTCACCGCTTTCCATCATGTCTGACATTTCAATCGCACGCCTACCGACCTGGCTTGCCCACCGGCTGTCCAGCATTTCATGGCTTGCGAGGGTGTAGTCACCCACAAGCAAAGCGGCCTGCATGTTCTGAAACTTATCAAAGCGCGGCTTGCCAAGATTAAACAGCATCGAAAGGATGACGGCCTGACGCGGTTCATTCATCTTGTTGAACCACGGATACTGTTCTGCTTCCGCACGGCAGCGTTTGATGTCATTGGCTAAGAGATAGTCAATCTCAGCATCAGACAACCCAGCGTCCAAACTTTTGTCAATCAACCGCCCTACGCCAATCGTCCAATAACCTCGGCTGTCCTGATAGGCGTGTGGCACAACACCTTCATGCTCTTTGATCATCTCAATTAGCTTGCTCATAGCTGCCTTTCACTGATGATTGATATGGCCTTGTCCCAACTCTCTTGCTCAAGGTCGGGACGCAATGGGTATGACTGTGAATAACGCTGGCTGTATTGATTGACGGATTCCGCCGCATAGAAGACCACGCGGCGTGCGTCTAAGAAGCAGTGGGCGATGATGTCTTGCTTGGACGGNTCTGGCAGTTTCTTCTTGGCNGANCCNCTNCCGTTCTGGAAATGGTAGCCCGGTTTGCGGCTGCTTTGATTAGCGCGCAGGCTGGACGCTTTGACTTGCACGCGCACAAAGTCGTTATCAAGAAACGCAATGATGTCGATCTGATCTTGTGGGCAATGAATGACCCGCCACCCTTGCGACAGGGACATGATGGCGGCGCAAGTAATAAACTCGCCTATCAGCCCCCGCGCTGTAGACATGGCTCAAACCATGCCCTTCATCCACAGAATCCATAATAGTAAGCCACCGCCGCCCACGCCGACGATCAGGAAGCCTACAACAAATAAAGCAATCGTTTCCCGCACCTTTGCCCTGCGCTCTAATTCTTCCTTCTGCAAGGCGCGCTGACGGGCTATCTCTGCCTGTAAGCGCTCCCAGGCACCGGGTTTGCCGTAAAGCTGAAACACAGACCGCATTTCGTTGCGTAATGTGTCTAGCTCCTCTTTGCGGAAAAACTCGTCAATGCCAGCTTGTTCAGCGCCAGTCATCTTGGAGAAGATGCTTTTCTTCTTCTTGGAAGCGCCAAAGTTAAGCTGCGCTTCGGCCTGTGCATACTTTGAGATTTGCCCTGACAGACTGCTCAAATCCTTGCCCGCCTTGATGGCAGACGAAATTGCAGACGCAGCGGTATTGACCGCAGCGAAGGCGCTAATCGGGTCTATCATCAGTACACTCGTGTAAAGTCAGGGTTTACTTTGACAGGGAGGCAATAGGCAGTGATTTTGCCGCTTGCAGATTGCTTGTGGAGGCGTCGTGCGAAATACACACAATCGTCCACATTATAGAAGTACATATCCTTGCTTTTAGGCGCGCCGTCTAAAAAGACGTACAGCAAGAACACATGTACCAACTCCACGTCACTGTGGGCGACCTAGCGCGCGGTCCAGCTTGTCTTCCACACGATGCAGTGCCTGTAAGACTTGTTGCATGTCCTCTTTAAGTTCAGTGCGGGTGGCGTAGTCCTCCCGCGTGCGATTTAGCAGGATGTCGATGCGCTTTATCTCTGCNAGCATGGAACGGAAAANAAAAAACGCCGGTCCNATGACCAGCGTNAGCANNANGTTCCAAGCCANCATTGATGACATTTCCATANCTACCANCCAGCNGGNACNGCCTGACGCATTGGCGGGTTAGCCAGCGCGGTCATCTGATCATCGAGGAGCGTCTGCATTTCGTCTTCGGTCTTGCCCAGTGACTCAAGCGTCTTGGCTTTGGCCCAATCTTTCGTGATGTCATTGAACGCTACGTAATCAGGGTCACCAGCTTCCGGCGTCTCAACGCCAGCGGTGCCGTATGCGCTGACAGACAGCGGCTGGCCCTCTGCGTTTGTCTCGGAGTCGCTTACCGCTGTCACGCGATAATGGATGGTCTTGATGCAATCGTCGTGGCCGTTCTCAGGCGCGTTGCAGACGTCGAATGTGAAATTCCAAGTGTAGGTGTTGGCCATTGGTTTATGCTCCTTCAAGCGCGGCTAGTCGTGTTTCTAGGTCTTCGATTTTGGCGATGCTTTCTTTCAATGCTGCGGTCAAGAGAGGCACCAGCTTGCTCTGGTCGATGCCCTGCATGACTGCGTTGCCGTCCTCGTCAACCTCGTTGTGAGTGCCGGTGACTGCTTCAGGAACGACAGCCTGTGCCTCGTGGGCAAGGAAACCGTCAACCGTAGTGTCAGGGTTTGTGATGAAGTTGAACCGCTTCGGTGCCAGCGCCTTCACACGGTCGATTGCGCCGGTCATGTCGGCTACGTTTTCTTTCAGGCGGTGGTCGGATGATGTGTTGTAGGCTGTGGCGGATGCATTGACTGTGATTGTGCCAACCTGTGAATTGGCCCTGCCAAAGTTAATTGCAGTGCCGTCGTTGCCTTGTCTGTTAACGTATATAGGCGCACCACTAGATGAGTTTTTTACAAAAGTTGCCTCTCCAGTGGTTCGGAATCTAAATCCCTCAGTGGTGTTATCGCTGGCTGTTTTAGCAATTAACACTTCACCGCCCGATGTGATGCGCATCTTCTCGCCGCCGCCAGTCAGAAATTCCATTGCATTAGAACTATTTGCTCTAATTGCAAGACTTTCTGCGCCGCCTGTATCTTGCATTGCAAAGTAGGCGGCATTAGGCAAAACCAATTTATTGGTCATGCTGCTCACGCCGATGCCGACGTTGCCGCTGCTGTCGATGGTCATGCGGCGCAAGCTGTTCGACCAGAACGACATGTCGTTACTGCTATGCTCGTATTTTACGATGCCCTTGTATTCAGCATCTCCCGACGTGCCATCAGAGAAATATACATTACCTTCGCTGCTTGTGCCGCTACGGATTGTCATTCCGCAATGGTCACTGTCGGCAATCGTTAGCGTGTCGCCGTAATCTGAAATACCTTCGGTTGTCGTGCCCACCAGCAACCGGCCCGAACTGTCCAGTCTGGCGACTTCGCTCGTCGTGCCGTTGTTATTGGTCTTGAACGCAAGGCCACCGAAGTTACTTCCGATGTTGATGCCCTCAACAGTGCCGTGTGTCTCTTCTGCTTTGAAGCGCAGAACCGCAACTCCGCCGGTGTCACCTTCGATGTCGATGTCACCCTTGACGTGCAATTCTTTCGACGGGGCTGAAGTGTTGATGCCAATATTTCCGCCGTTCTCAATGGTCATGTAGCGTGTGCCAGCGATTTCAAAGCCCATTTCCTCGTTAGGGCTTGCGCCGTGGTCGTACAGGATTTTGGCACGGCCAGACACGTTGTCACTGAACACAATCTCAGACGTGCCGCCAGCACTACCATCGCCAATCTCGACGGTGTGCGCCAAAGCCGTGCCGGACACATCGATGCCGGAGGCGGTGGTTTCTAGCTTTTTGCTGTTGTCGTGGTAAAGGTCAACAGAACCATTTTCTGCGGCACGAATAATAAACTCACCCGCTGCCGCATTAAGCACATCTAGACCGCTGACATGCAGTTGAAGCGACCCCGGCCCTGCGTCCTTGATGAAGCTGTTGCTACCATCATGAAACACTTGCATGTCTGACCCAGCACCAAACGTCAGCTTGTCGTTATCTGCAAGATTGACTTCACCCGTACCATTCGGTGCGAGGGTGATGTTGCCGTTCGTGTCGGTGGACGAGATGGTGTTGCCATTGATGTTGATGTTGTCAACGTCCAGATCGCCAGTGATGTTCGGATTGGTCAGATGATCCGTGCCATTGTCCATCCGCTTGAGCATCGCGCCCATTTCACGGATCGCGTTGTTAATGCCTGATGGCGCGCAGCCCTCCGATACGTCAACGGAGTTTATATCGGTGTTGTTGGCCGCTGCTGCGTCCAGTTCAGAAATCTTTGTCTTTGCCATTAGTACCTCGCAAATTCACTGCCAAGAAGACCACCAACTGCGGGCGCGCCCGCTTCGATGCCTGCGCGCCCCATACGCGCTGTGCCAAGCAAGCCTTGACTCAATGGCCTATAGACCGGAGAAAGCATCCCTGCCGCTCCCAAACGCAAGGCGACATTCGGATCTGCCGCGCCCATGAAGGCGGCTGCACCAAACGGCGTTCCGCTGTCTGGCGGTGCGGTAAGAGCCTCTTTGCCTGCCTGTGCTAGAGGCTGCATACGAGCGGTGCCTTCTGCCGAAGCGCGCTTACTTGGTGAAAGGTCAGCAGCCTTCGATGCCTGCCCAAGTCTAGCCGGTGAAAACTCACCGCCAGCCCGACGCGCTGCGTCCTGCACAATCTTAAACTTACCGTAGCCTTGATTGGTCATCCGCAGCTTGGTGGTGGCCGCTGGTGTCTTTCCTACGAGAGCGTTACGCAGATTGTTTTGCAGCGCGAACATGCCTTGGGCGATGTCCCCTGCATCAACGCTCTGCCCCATTTGTGCCTTTCTCTGGTAAGCGGCTGCGCGCTTGCCGATACGGCTGTCGATTTCTTTGAAAAGATCGCCATCGAGCCGGGTACGCATCTTCATGCCCTTGTAGGCAAGCAGCGTCTGAAACTCTTTTTGCAGCTTCTCTGCGGCCTTGGGGCTGATCTGCTCAACGTCGTCCAAAATCTTCTGGCCGGACAGCTTGACCGAATTCAGATCCGGCACCTCAATGTCCTTCATTAAGGCGTCGTAGGCTTCTTCAAAAGCCTCTCTGCCATACATAAGGATATCGCCGCCCTCTAAGCTGTTTGGCACTTTCTTGCCGATACTCTCAAGTGCCTCGTTCATGGCCGCACGGTTAAACTCAGGGATGGCCTGCATCTGTGCCGCACGGANGGANGGAATCTTGCCCGCCGCCTGATCGACCATACCAATGACGCTATTAGGAGATTGCTGACCTGGGGTTAGCTTCACGCCACGATCCATCAATTCCTGTGCGGCCTTTGTAGGTGCCGGGGCAACCGTCGAGCGCAGCACGCCCCCAACAGCGCCAGTCAATGCCGCACCAGTAGCGCCACCAAGCATCTGTGGACGCCGCTTGATCAACCGCATCACCCTCGCCCGCTCCAAGGCCGTATGCCGCCCCCTCAATGCCCGCACGGCCCATAGCGGCACCAAGCCCCTTGCCAGCGGAGATGCCTGCTTTGGCCAGCCCAGCGCCGCCAAGCAATGCAGTAGGCAGAGAAGCAAGGACTTCGGTGCCATACGCGGCCAGCGGGTCATCTTCACGGAATTTCTCTAGTTCTTTACGAGCGTTGTCCCGTGCGTCCTTGTAGGCTTCCGTGACAGACTTNCCCTTNGTTGCGGCGTCATAAAGACCGAAAACAAGACCTTCTGCTTCGTCTCCAAACCCAAACAANATGCCTTGAAGNGCAGACCGCAGATATTCTGTGTCTGTTTCCGTGCGCCCTTCAGCCTTAGCTGCCGGGGCGGATGCACCCGGCGTGCGCCTGCTATTTGCGACTTGGTTCACAAGGTCTTGCTGTTCTTGCTTGGAAAGTTTGGCAAAACTGTCGTCAAACTCGACAACGCCAACCCCTTGTATGTCTACGCGCACGGCCATTAGTTGCTTCCCTGATTTGGCAAAATAGTGAAGCCGACATTCCCTTGCGACGACGGGATGCTGCCGGAAACATCAAACGGATTGAGAATCTTGTCGCGCATCGGCCTGCCATAGAAATCATAGGCAAGCGCAAGATCGTCGTATTGCTGCTCATACAGGTTGTATTGCATCTCAAAAGCGTCTTGGATCAGCCTGCCCATGACCGCAGGATTTTGCAGCGCATCTGGGTTGCCACCAATCGCAGCCAGCACGCGGGCAGCGTCTTGTTCAGTCATAACGCCCGGCCCAACTGTCGCAACGCGCATCCCGCCAAGAATTGCTTGCGCCTGTCCTTTGACAATTAGTTGATTCAATTGTTCTGGCGTAAGATCGTTGGTGCCAAAAAATGTTTTCAGATTGGCTATCAACTCGTCGCCCATACGTTGGAAACCTTGGTTGGTTCCACCTTGGGTGGTGAGGTATTTTTGCAATTTACGCATTGTGTTCTCAGACTGACGCACCTCACCAGCCAGCTTGACCATTTGGTTGCCTGACAGGCGTTCACCAGAAAGCGCGCTTTTGACGGTAGGCTCTGCGTCGGCTGGCATTGGCACCATCTCACCGGACGGTGTACTNAGCATCAACTGTCCCGTTGTCGGGTTGAATACAGCTTCGCCAAGATAGTCGTTGGTGCCTTTGCGGACGACAGGACCGCGTGCTTCAAAGCCTTTGGCTGAAACCTTCTTGAGTTTGTCCATCTCGTTTTGCTGGCCGAGCATTGCATTGATAGCCATGCCTACCGCCTGACCAGTGCCTACCGGCTTCATCTGCGGGCCACCAGCCTCTAGCAGTGCCGCAGCGCCAGCAAGGTTGCGGCGTGTGCGTGGATCTTCAAAACTAGTTCCGAAGAAATCGCCAAACAGGCCGGTCTGCTGTTGCTGGTCTGCCGGTGCTGCCGGAGTTTGGCCAAGAAGGGACTGCGGTGCGCCGGACGGCAACATGCCAATGCCGCGTGCATTACGCATGATTGCGTCGTCATAGGGCTGTGGCACAGCGGGCGCTGGGCGCATGGGCATTGAAGCCGCCTGCGGTGCCATGTAAGACGATGGCGGGTATGACGTGACTGCCGGAGCCGTCACAGCGGGTGTGGGCGCGCTCCCGCCCAGAAGCGCAGGCATAGTCACAGGTGCCACATTACCACCTTGATTGGTGACGCCTGCCGGGAACGGCTGAAGCAGCCCTTGCCCGACAATTAGGTTGTTTATCGGACGGTTCATTTATGCCCCCATCAAGCCAAGAAGACCGCCGCCAATAGCGCCGTACATCGGGTNGAAGCCAGCCATGCCGCCTAGTTGCGCCCCGCTTAGCGCACCGCCCAATCCACTAGCAAGCGGGTTGCGGAACACCGGCTGGATTGACTGACTGCCGACAGTGCCGCCGCCAATCAGTGCCATGAAGTTGTTTAGTTTCTGCGCGTCGATGTTCTGATCGAAATTGAATCTGTTGACCTGATCCTGCAACTCAGCCTGCGCTTGTTGCTCACGCGCGCTGCCAACCGCCGCCAAACGCTCTGCACCCTGATAGTCAAGATCTGCAAACTGCGGCGCAAGCTGCGCCCCCTGCATCCTGCGCGCAAAGTCCTGATTAGCAGTGCTTGCCTGCCCGCTAAGACCAGCAAGTTGCCGTTGCATACGCGCCTGATCGGCTGCTGATAGCGCAGATGCACCAGACATCTGCCGTGCCAAATCCTGACCTGACAGCGCGCCAAGAGCGTTTAGGCCGCTCAGTTGCGTGCCAAATTGCTGTGATTGNAGGCCAGCGAGGTTTTGCTGTGCTGCAAGTTGGTTTTGACGTTCACGCGNATAATCTTGATAGGCGATGTCAGACGCNNCGTCNGNNAGCCCTTTTGTCANAACCTCTTGGTTCGCGCCGCTTCCCATTCTGCCAGCACGAGCAAACTGACTTTGGATTCGGTCCTGCACCGGATCAAGTGCGCGGTCTATCGCGCCTTGTAGCCCCGGTGAGCCACTAAGAAAGTCTCCGCGTGCAGTAGCGCGGGTCATGTCTATTGCTTCACCCAGATCAGCGCCGCCAGCTACCCCGCGTGCAAATGGCAATGCCTCATTGGTCATGCCNCCAGCCGCNGCTGAACGAAACACGNTAGCGCCCAANCCGATGCCACCACCGCCTCGNGCAAANCCGCCATAGCCTGCAAGCGCCGGGTTTACAAAGCCACCTGTGGCAGCGGTGTTGATTGTATTCTGTGCGCCGCTTATGAGAGGTGAGCCAGCCAGAGCGCGGTCACGCACCATGTTGAGCGCCATCTGGCTTTCGGGGGCAAACCCCACAACGGTGCTGCCAGGATAATACCCCGGCATGTCCGACATATACTGGTCTTTGGCTTCTGCCAGACCAAACTCAAGAAACGGCTTTGCGTATGCGGGCGGCTCTACTTGCGTATTGACCGTCTGCGAACCGCCGCCGCCACCACCTTTACCCATAGTATTTAACTCCTACCGTTGCGGCTTCTTCGTAGCCGTTTAGGGCGCGCACCCACCCACGTCGCCCAACTATTTCAGAAGCCGAGCAACCCCATGTTTTCGACCATTCGATTGCTGCTACTTCCAAATCCCGCAGCGTCTCAAGGTCGCCGCCAGCCAACCAGAAACGCAGTGTGCGGCGTTGCGGATAGTCGATAATTTCTGTGACAAGCGCCGCTTTGCTTTCTGGCCAAAACTGCGCGTCTCCTGCCAGAACAACGCGCAGTACATCTTCAAGCGTATGAGAGAATTGAGCATATTCCAGTGCGTCCTCTATGTAGTCGCCGCACCGCTCCCACTCAGCCAATAACGACGTATCCGAAAGTTCGATCGGTCTGAGCATTGTTGGCGTGCGTGACTGTGAATGACTGCTTTGCGCGGGTGCTGACATATATCGTCCCATTACCCACCTCTGCCGCAGCGTTAGCCGTCTGCGGCATCAGAAGGATGATGCTGCTTTTGCCTGCACGGAAGTCAGTCACAGCCGTTGTTGCTGCGCTGGCCGTGCAAGTAAAAGTGCCTGTGTTGTTTGACTTGCCATCAACCAGATTGTTTACAACCTGACTGATTTCGCGGGGCTTGCCGCCTCCATATGGCAGCTTGAGAAAGTTGCTCATCGCTGCCCCAAAGGCTTCACTTCTAAGTCGTAGCCAATCAGTTCTTTCCACGCGCCGGACAGCGTGAATCTCATCCTGTGATAACGTCCGACAGCGCGGGATGGCAGAAAGCCGTCATCATTGAGAGCCGACGACGACGTAAAAGACACGGTATCTGCTTGGCTGTTGCGTGTGCCTATTTCTGCGCTGATCGTGCCGTTAGTGAAATACGGCACTATCTTTGTGACATTTGACAGCCTGCCATCCACCAGCTTGTTCTCACCAGTTGTCAGCGTTGCTGTAAGTGGCGCTGCCGTGAAGGACGCTATTTTGTTGTCCTTCGCGCCGCCAAACGTAAATGTGCCGCCTTTGAACAATCGGCTGTCGAGCGTTGTGTCCAGACCGTCAATGCTGCTGCTAATATTGTCCAAAGCCTCAAGCGTTGATGCGGCGGTGAAAAACGTGCCGAGAACGTCATGCGTGATTTCGGCCGTTGACCACCTGTTTACTGCGTAGTTGTAGAACAAGATGGTATCCGGCGTGCCATCTCCGCTTGCTTGGCTTGGGAAGCCCCACGCCACGATCTGATTGACTGGATCAAGCGAACAGTTGATGCGCTCTGCAAAGCCAATGTTCAGATTGTCATAGAACCACTTGTTCACCTTTTCAGAGCCAATCGGCACACTGTTCTGTCCGTTGAACAGGTAAAAGCCGTCATCACTCAGATAGTAAATCTGGCTTGGACCGATGGCGGCATATCCGCCCTCAAACGGCATCCCGCGCGCTGTCTCAACATTGTCAAACTGGAAGATCAGCGGATCGCCAATATAGCTGAACCGNCTGATGCCCTTTTCCATCAGCGCCACACCGTACTCGCCGCCGACAAGGCCGGTGACAGCNCCCAAATCTGCGATGTCTTGGAAGTCNGCCTGATTGGTGCCAACCGTCCANCTTGTCTCATCACCGATGGCAGACCATTGAACGCGNTACGGATTGGTGACATAGCCTGTCACAACAAANTCCCGCACCACCGTNACATATNTGGCNGACGGTGANCCACTNATGTCNGCAAANGCNNTTGAGGAGCCAAGNTCCCAAAACTGCAACGTCTCGCCGGTATCGCCTGCCACTATGAGCTTGCGGCCAAACTGTGCNACTTGCCAGTTATCAAANGCGCCAAGCGTGTAGTTGCCNGCCTTTGACACGTTATCAAGCGCGCTTGTGGTGNTATTNAATTTATANANTTTNGTGCCATCACCCGCGAACAGATGCGTTGAGCCGGTGTTNTCNTTTGCTGCAAACACCTTNCGCAGCCGGTCNTCTGCCGCACCTGACAGCGTTGCCAGATTGTTCACCGACCTGTAGCCACGCGCTGCTGGCAGGACGTTCTGCGCCACACTGATCGGCACGCCAAAATCGGTTTGATCCGGCAACCATTCTCCAAACTGTATCATTGATTCAGCCACGTCCTCGTATTGCCGGTCTGGTCAGCCCATGTCNCCGCACCAGCGGCTATNACCGACCAAGAACCTGTTGCCGTTTGTTCGGTCCACGTCTCCGTACCGGCGGCGATATCACTCCATGTCTCGCCTTCATCCGCGATGGTTGCCCAATCTTCGCCAAGTATCTTCGGGCTGACCGACGCGCTGATAACTGCTGCGCCAGAACCATCCATAACGGCAGTGAAGTTTGGCTGTCCGCTGACAGTGACAGCCGCGTTTGCTGTGCCAACACCACTTGCGACAAGCACAGCACTGCCCGTCGCCGCGACAGACATTGAAGCTGCGCCAGAAATGTGCTGGATGCGGGTTGCAGCGCCGCTGGCAGAGATTGCAAAGGTCGCACTGCCCGGAAACACGACAACCGCAACGGCGTCCGCAGAGACGCTCAAAGCGCCACTGATCGTGCCAGATGTGACTTCGATATGCGTCGGCGTAGCAGAAGCGCCAATAACAGCATTTGCTGAACCAGACGCCAGATGTATCCTGTCGCCAGCACCAGTTGCCGCTACTGATAAAGCCGCGCTTCCAGAGCCTTCAAAGAGGTTGATGCTGTCAAGCGACTCCAGACTTCCAATGAAGTCCAGATTGTCGAGACTGCCCCAGTTGTCTAGCTGTTCAAGGGTCGGGCCAAGTATCTCTGCCATCTGACCCTCCGCTTATGCTGCGGTGATGGTAATGCTGCCGCTGTTGATNCGAAGAATGTCACCTGTGGCAATCGTCTTGCTGCTGTCGAAAGCACCATGACAAAGTAGATTGCCGCCCGATGNGNNNTCNNAAATTCCGAAGTGCGTGATGGTGCCTTGCGACCCTGTTGCCGCCGGAAAGTTCACCGTTGCGTTTGANGCCGCGCTGCCACCAGATGCTGCCGCGAAGGTAATCGCCTGACGCGCATATCCGTTGCCGCTTGTCTCTGTGCCAGACGCATCATCTGCAAGGCTCTCGCCAGCGTGGCCGATATAGACTGCCGATGGCATGGTAAAGGACGAGGTGCCGAGAAGATGGTCAAGAACCTTCAACTCCGCATAATCAGAAAGTGCAGACATGATATGCTCCTACGATGCTACAGAGTTTTGCCGCTGGTAGATGCTCGTCATGTGGAGCGTTCCAGTGCCGTAATGCGCGCGTTGCTCGTCTTTCTTGATTTCCTCAATCGCGCGGGAAAACTTCTGGTCATAGACTTGCGCCCTGGCGTCATCCATGAGGTACAGATACGCCTCGACCAAAGCGCCGTTGAGGTANGCGTCGGGATGGCGTGTAAGAATGTTGTTGGTGGCGTTGCTGTCGCTAAGAGCTTCCAGACTGCCGATATAGACAATCTCTGCGGTGTAGTCAGAGTCTGGGATGGGACGAAACTTAATCTCAGTGCCGACGATGCTGTAGGCAAGCGGCTTGCCCCCCGCGCCACTAAACTGGCTGTCCAGTGCTGTGGGTGAACGGTATTCCAATACAGTGTTGGGGCTGGTGTTCAGCTTTACCTCACGCACCTCACGCAGATCCGTGGGCAGCGCCACATACTCATCATTCGCGGTCAGCGTTGCCGTGGCACGCTTCTCTTGGCTGCGCGTCTCCAATTCACGCGACATGCGCGCTTCTGCAAGGCTGATGAAGTCGGGTATCTGCGTTGTAAGGTCAGAGCGTGCTAGGAAGTTGGCTACAGCCGTCTTCAACTCACTGTATGTGCTGATGCTCATAAGCTGCCACCACCTGTCCTGAAATAGCGATTGTCGTAGTCGTTCAACCACTTCTTCCAAGCGGTCGGGTTGTCACGCGGCGCACCATACTTTTCGACTAGCTGCAAATAGATGACATTGGGTATCTCAGCGACTTGCTGCCAATGGCGCTGCGTATCGCCAATCATATTGCCGTATTGCCACTCATTAGCCTTCTTCTTGTTCTCATCAAGAAGCGGCGTGACGTGCTGCGTTTCTTCGATGACGTATCCATCGCCATCGTCGTGCATCCAGACTTCTTTGCCNGATGTCTCNTCNTTCTTNATCAGGCGCTTTGCCATGAAACCTCCAATAAAAAAGGGCAGCCGAAGCTGCCCTCTCTAGTTTGTGTGAACAGTTGTTAGCTGCCATTCAGTCCGATGACTGCACCGTGTGCTTTCGGCGCTTTGACCTTCAATGCCCACTCGCAAACGATTTGCGACTTCTCGGCATCACCAGTGTTGGCAATATCGTTTTCAGCGAAATTGCGTCCAGTGAGGGTCGAGAGGCATACAAAGTTCGGGTCAATCACGAACAGCTTGTCGTTGCTCATGAAGCGGCTCGGCGTAATGTCGAGCGTACCGAAGTCGGTCAGATAGACNGCAGTAGAACCAACAAAGGTTGGTGCCTTGCCCTCAGTCATATTGACTTGGTTGCTTACGAGGTTGGTGCCGCTCTGCGTCAGATCGCTNATGTTGGCGCGATTGGTTGCAGAACATACCAGCATCGACGGGTTGCCACCNTCTTGCCATGCTGCGGTGACGGCTGTGTCGATCTTTGCCAGCGTCAGNGCNGCNGCAGTGCCGGTAACGTCAGCAGTGTCNGTACCGTCACCAGTAGCAAACGCCATGTCAGACGGCGCATCACCATTGGTAATCCAAGTCAGCAGCGATGCAGACTTGCGCGGCTCAGAAGCGGAACGTGCAACGTTGGTGTCACCGATCATCTTTTCGATGTCACGACGAAGCTCAAGTCCCTTCAAAACGCGCTGGTAGGCTACTTCACGATCGCGTCCGGCTTTATCAACCGCATCCAGGGTGTTGGATACGATGTAGCCCTTCTGACTGATCTGATGATAGTTGCCGAGACGTGACGTAGCAGTAACGCCGCTGTCCGACATGTCAGCGCCTTCGTTGACGTGGTTGTCAGTAGCGGCAGATGCAAGTTCCTGCACTTGCCACTCGGTGAAAATACCATTGGAAGTTTCCTTCTCAATGGAGGAGAAGATGGGTGTTTCGTCACTATCTACTTTGTAGATAATGTCCGCCAGCGTTTCGCGCTCACCCACGGCGGTTGCAGTGGTGGCCGTTGCCATAATGTAACCTCACTAGGTTTGAGTTTTCAGAAGATAGTCCACAGCATTTGCGATGCTTGGTGCTTGGTTGAATTGCGCCCGTTGCTTTCTACGGGTGCTTGCTTGGACTTCTTTCTTGCTGCGAGGAGTGCCGGACTTTGCCATCTTCGGTGCCTTACGCACCTTCTTCTTGGCTGTCTTNGCTTGATCGCTGATCTTGCTCAACTGCCATGAATCATACAGTGCCTTGATGGCACGATGGTCAGCTGCCGCATCAATTTCTTCTTGAGTGTAACCAAACTCACGCTTGGCAAACTCAATCAGTTCTGTGCGCTCGGACTGACGAACAGTATCGTCGCGCCACTGCGGTATCTTCTCGAACATCAGTTCAGCTTCTTGCGCTAGGTGACTTTTTAACACCTCACGCTGCTCAATCTGCTGTTCACGCATGATCCTCTGATTTTCAACTTCAAGCTGCTTTGTGCGCTCTTGCTTCCGCTGATAATCAGTGTATTGGCGGGCATATTCCTCTGCTGGCAAGGTGGTTCTCAGGTTGTCCCAATCTGGTTCAGCGTTAGTCTGACTCAGGTATTGCAACACCTGTTGAAGTCCCTGCTGGTATGCGTCACGCTCNTGCGCTGCCTGCGTCCGCTCTGCCTCTAGTGCTTTGCGGTCTTCGGCGTTCTTTTGCATACCCTTCGTAAAAGCCGCCTGACGTTGATAGCCTTTAGCCGCTTCCTCAAGCGTCACCTCATAGGTTTCACCGTCAACAGTGACGGAAACCATCTCAGGTTGCTCTTGGTCGTCGTCCTCGACATCATCTTCGTCAGTGACATCNTCATCCTCGGCAGCTTCTTCCTCGGCTTCTTCAACCTCGGTTTCTTCTACCTCGTCTGACTCGGTAACCTCCTCGTCTTCTTCGACTTGAGGCTCCTGCTGCGCTTCTTCTTCTACCGTTTCCGCTTCTGGCGGGGGCGTTGCGAGAAGGCTAGTTGCGTCCGCGATGGACAGGTTGCTGGTTCCGTCAGGATTATCAGCCATAAATCACCTATTTTTTAAGTTGGTCTAAGTTCGCCTGTCGCGACCTTTCCACTTTCAATGACCGTGTGGAGATGGCCTTTCAGTGCTTGAAGGGCCGACAGCAAGTGATAGATGCGCTCCCGGTTGTCAGTGTCTGCAACCGACGAATTACGCCACGCATCTATGAAATTCGTTTCCAGTGTATCGAAGGCTTCGACAAGGATTGGCTCACGAAGCAAAGCCTCTGCCTTGGCTGCACGCTCTACGTCGTGCCTCAGTTTTCCCTCACGCATTACAGCAGCTTCGTAAACCCTGTGGTGTCCATCGGGTTGCGATAGAACGAAGGTCGATAAGCGTAAGACTGNGTNAAGGCGCGGTTCGCATCAGCAAAGTTGAAACCGCTGGGTAGGTTTGCAGGCGCATCGTCCAGACTGGTGCGTCGATAGAACATATCGCCAGACGCGGTGGAGGAATCCGCGTCACCTCGCAGTTCACGCTTTGTCTTGCGACGGCACGCCTGCAAATCTTCGTCAAACGTGTACCCATCAGGGCATTGTTCGGTGCCGGTCATTGGGTTTGTGACAGGCGGAACCGTGTCGTCGCTGCCCGTGTCTGCGCCCTGTCCCGCTGGAATAAGCGGGTTGTCGCCGTACCCCGTATAAACAGTTGTTGGACCTAATCCCGGTAAGGTCGGGCCGAAATCGCTATAGCCGCTGACATCGCCCAGAGGATCATTGCCAAAGGTATAGATGCCCGTCAGGTTCGTAGTCGGGATGCCGGAAGGCTGCTGTGTTTGTGCAGCCAGGATATTCTGCGCCACAAAATTATCACTATTCTCAAGTGCTTGTTGTTGTGGCCTAGTCAGACCGGCAAACGGGCGAACAGTGCCGTCAGGTTTAGACTGATCATCAGTGTCGTAATTGAGTAGATCCATTGCCGTCTGGCCCGTGCCAGCATACGGGTCGTATTCGTCCTCCATGCCAGTAACGCCTGACGGTATGATTGCGCCAGTATTCGGATCAAACACCTCTCCACCAAGGCCAGTCACCGTTGAGCCAAGGCCCGTTTGTGGCGCAGCGGCAACAGTGCCTAGATTCACTGGCTGTGGAGGAAGCGCCACATTGGCTATGGCTTGCTGCACAGGCCGCGCACCCGCAAGCATGGCAGTTTCAGTGTCGATATACTGCTGCATCTGACCCTGCGGTGCGGCAGAGGCAACATCCAAAATGTTTTGGGTCGCTTGTATCAGCGTGTCATTGTCATCATCGTTCTGATTGAAGCTCGGNGCATAGGAGTAGTTTCCNATGTTACCGCCCGACTGCTGGACCGCCGCTGCTGCAATATCCTGTTGCAGTTCTTCGTCAAGATCCTCGTCGCTAATGTCGCTTCCGCCACCACTGTCTTCCGGGTCGCCGCCACCAAAGCACCAGAGCATGTTTTCAAACTGCTCGTCTGCCTTGCCATCAATCAGGTATTTAAGTTTTGACATATCCCGCTCTTTTCTTTGCAGGCCGATACCAATCACCACGCACACCCTCGCCATGGATGTCGCGGAAGAACCTCTGCGTTTGCCGTAAAATGCCCCCAACGCCGCCAAACGGGGCGATGAAGTCCGAAATAAAGATGTTCTCGCCGCAGGCCCATTGACCGGGCTGCATCCANCGCGCGCCGCCCTTCAACTCCTCAAGCAACTCGTCGCTGACATAGGCGTAGCTGATGAAGGCAACCGGCTTGCCGTCATCGTGAAACAACAGGTATTGCCCCCTTTCAATCGGGGGCAGGAACAGATGCTTGATCTTGCCGAATGTCCACTTGTTGTACTTGCCACTTGCTGCCAGCAAGTAACAAACGTCGCCAAATGGGTTAGGCACGCGGCAGATTGGTGCTGATGTTTGCGCCTAGCTGCGCCTCTTGCTGACGAAGCTGTGCCTCTAGGATTAGCTCCTGTCGGCGCAGTTCCAGATCCGCCTGCATCTTCTCGCGGGCCAAAGCAATCTCTTGCTCCATCTTGGCCTTCTTCAACTCAAACTCCTGCTGAACCTTTATCATCTCAGGATTCTGCGACATCTGCTGGTCTTGCTGCTGCTTGGCCGCAACTTGCTGCGCGACAACCTGTGGCGGGTTGAAGAACCGCCCAGTGTCTTTGAAGCCGCCAATCTCGACAATCTCTTGCAGCATGGCCGCATATTGCGGCAGACCGCACAACGGGTTGTCCGGCCCAAGCTGNCCAAGNATGGTCTTGCCTTCNGCCATCATGGCTTGGATGAAAGCAATCTTTTGCTCGTCATCCGCAGTGCCAAGGCCGACGTTCACGATGACATCAAACTCGCTGTCAAACTCGCGTGGGTCAATCGGCACAAACTGGTTACGCAGACGCACGATGCGCTCCTGCTGCTGATACTCAGCCACCAGCTTCAAGATGCCACGGAACAAGTCCTTAACACCCGTCTCGGCGAATGTGCGCGCATACGATTCAAGTTTAGCCTGCGCTCCACGAACCGTTGCAGAAACTGCACTAGCCGTGGTGCTTTGAAGGGCATTGGCGTCAAGACCCTGCGATGCCTTGCTCATGCCGGTACGAGATTCCTTNACCTCGTCCAGATAGCGCATNAGAGGCTGCACCTCACNGCCTACACCCTGCCCNGAGAGCGTTTGCACCGCCCCNGGCTGGCGTACACGCACGATACCGCCCGCAGTGCCGTCCAACAGATCATCGAGGTTCACCATGCCTTCTACGGCGATGGTGCGCGGATTGACCGTCAGATAGGTGGCATCAAGGTACTGACGCATCAGCGTGGACTTGATGACCTGTAGGTCTTCCGTCAGATCGAAGATAGACCGTCCGACAAGCCGGTGCGGCATCATAATGGGCGAGATGACGGCGAAAGGAACAAAATCCGTCACCTCGTTTTCGAGAATGTGCTGGCCGCTGTCACCAATCGACAGCACCCGACGGCGCTCTGCTACGCCGTCCTCGTCCATGTCGCACAGGATAATGCTGTCATAGACGGAAATTTCACGCTGCGACGGGTCAGCCGCCATAGTCTCGGTGCCACCCTCAATGTCGCCAAAACGGACTTGGCGCTCCTCATCCACCTCAAGAGCGGGATGGCCAGCGTGTGCCTCAATCTCGTCCTGATCATAGCCCATCGACACAAGGTCGCTGATGGTCATGGTGGTGCGGTGACAGATAAACCGGGCGTCCTCAAGCGACTTGGCGCGCTTGTTGAACATAAATTCTTCGGGCGGGATGTTGTCGATGCAAATCTTCCCGCTGACCTTCTTCACGCGAATCTTGAGGTTGTAGCTCTCAACTACCTCAACATCCTCGCCATCCTCACCGATAATGGTGGTCATGTTCTCGCGCTGGCTCACCAACTCAACGTCAGGGTTTGCCAGTAAGAGNGCGATTTCACCTTCGGTCAGGTTTTCNTATGTCGCTTCTTCAACNGTGGTGGTGTCGTCATAGTAAAACTTGACNGCACCCAAGCCAAACATCAGTGCATCACGGAACCAATGGCTAAAGATGCGGAAGCCGGGGTTGTCGTGGTTGATGATGTAATTAACGTAATCACTCGCCTGTTCTGCACGCGGCTCNTCNTCGGCAGTACGCGCAGCAAAGCGCACATACTTGTCACTTGCCGTGAAGATCCGCATGAGCGACGGCATGATCTGCTCAACGGTGTCAGCAAACTCTTGGCTGATAACCTGACTTTTGCCCTCAACCTCGTTGCCAAGTGGCTCGGCAAGGTAGTAATCCAACGCCTTGATGCGCTTTGCCGAAAACTCTTGGTCGTAGTGGTTCAGCGCATCAGTAATCTCACCAGAGATGATGCTGCCTAGCTGTTCATCATCCATCATGTCTTCTTACCGCGCGTTTTCTTGTAAATGTCGTTGTCGGCCTTGCGCGCACCACCCTTCCCTGACATGAAAGAGTTTACGCGGCCCATTGCCCAAGCCGCCATCGGCACATTACGGCTACCACTGGACAGGTATGCACCTTGTCCGCGCCGATAGACCTGTGCNAACTGGCCGTAGGTAAAGCGTGAGCCTTCTGCCTTCTTACGCAGAGCGGCCTTTGTTTTTTCGCTTAGAGGCTTGCGTGTTGCCATTCTGTGCTGCCCTCGACCTACTCACCGCTGCGACGTTGATTGGCTTACCCTGCTTGTACGCGCGGGCTGTCCGCTTGATTTCTGCGGCCTTGGCCGACTTGTTTTTTGCGCCCTTGAGATACTTTTTTGGCACTCCGGTTCGCTTGTCTTTTGGGACGCTCTTGAACCGCCGTCTTGCCATCACACACCTCGCCTGACTTGCAACGCTTCGGCGTGACGCACTCAGCGCATACAGAAAAGGCCGCAGGCATGGGAGCGCGCGGCCTTCTGAGAGTTTTCACATAAAGCATCAGGCGGAACAGTATTTCCCGCTTTGCAGACGGATGCCCTTGGCCTTCTTGGTCTTCTTCTTCGACTTGCCGTTATAGTTCATCATTTCATCCTTTTTTTCTTGGCTTTCACGCCGGTTTTCGCCGTGCCTTTGGTGGTAATAACATTCATGGGCTTTGGCTCAGGAAGCGGCTCAGAATAGCCCGGAATACGGCCAGAAACGCACTTTGAGCGCGCATTACACTTGGCTGGGTACGGGCAAGGTTCACACGTCACCATGCTTTACAACTCCAATATCTTGCGCTGAATTTGTCCTTCGCGGTGTCACAGCTATGACGNGCGCGAAAGTTACTGCGACGACCTGGCTGGTTCTTCTTGATGCTCATGTTCGGATCGCCGAAACGCACCAGCTTCACCTGATCGCCCTTCTTGGCAAGAACAGCACTTTTCTTGCTTTTACCGGGGGTGCGCTTGGGCTTGTTGTAGCCGCTAAAAGTCTCGCCCCGATAGGTCAGTTTGCCAGACGGCGTGCGCTTAACATCCTTCGTCGTCGCCATCAGTAATCCTCATGCTGTGAAAGGCTTCCTCAACGTCCTCTGGCTCATACCCAGCCGTCTGACCGGCAAAGATGGTCGCCAAGAGCGCGCCTTGGAAAATCTCCTGCCACGTCACCTCAGTCATCGTGTCAACGCCTGCCATGAGGCAAGAAAGCTGGTGAGCGACGTAGTTCACACGATCATCGTCAATCNCATCAAACTCGATTTGCATCTCGCCCTTCGGCGTGAAATCAATCACGTTGCTCATACAATCCAACCCGTATTGGCTTTGAGGGGGGTGCGGCTGTTCCAACGGCTCATAGCGCCCGCTGCCATCACACCCTCACCGGCAAAGGTCAGCACAAACGCATCAGCAACGTCAGGAGAACGCTGNCCCCGACGCTTCATCTCGTCCTTCGACTCAATCTTCAACTTGCCATTAGACAGGTACTTATACCGAATACCAGTCAGTTCCTGCACTAGCGCATCGTCCTGTGGTAACACCACATCGCGACCCTCGAACCATTCACGCGCCCGCCAGAACAACTCGTCACGAAGCCGCCCAAACTTATCCCGCAAAGCAGGACTTTCAGATACAGCAATCGAAACGGCGGGTAGATCCAGTTCCGCAAGACGATCCGCCAAACCCGCGCCAACGCCAATCGCATCAACGTAAATCTCCGTCGGCCTGTCCATGTAACGGCACGCCTCATACTCGGTCAGTATGATGCCCGCCAACTCCATCAGATCTTTGTTCTGCCACGTCTTCACCGGCTCAATCAGTTCCTGACCCTTGCGCTTGGCAAGAGCCGACCTGTCAGACCCGTATCTAGCCACGTCTACAGCCCATATAACGGGCGTAGTGGGGGAAGGCTCTACCTCCCTACCTATCGCCGCCTCAACCAAGTGTAGAGGCAGCAGAACGTCGTCTGATTGGCTAGGGAAATTTCCAAGCACCCTAACCGAAAACACCGAAGAATCACGGCCATACTGCGCTTCCATGCTGGCGATGAATTTCTCATCAACCGTGTCAGCATCCTCACAGCTTACCGTGATGTTGTGCCATTGCTCACGATTGCTGTGGAACGCCTCATAGAAGAAGCCATCAGAACGGGTGGGGTTACCCGTCAGCACCGTCTTAGCGCCGGGGGTACTCATGGCACCCTCGCCCACCTGAAAGACAACATCAGGAACACCGGATGCTTCGTCTACAAGTATAAGCATATTATCGCTGTGAAAGCCTTGAAGGGCTTCTGGTGACTCCCTGCGGCTCGTTCTAGCCACAGCAAAGCTGTCATTAGCGCCCTCAAGACTGATCTTGTCAGCCTTGAAGTTCAAACGGTCCTTGAAGCCGGGGTGCATGCCCCTCGCCCAACGGTCAATCTCAGTCCACAAAACATCCGACAACTGGTGAGCAGTGTTCGCCGTACACACAACCTTGGTGGGGTANCGCGTCAACAGCCACCACAGCACAAGCCATGANAGNAACGCTGTNTTGCCAACNCCGTGGCCCGACTTGATNGCCACNTTCGAGTTATCACGCACAGCGCGCAACGCATCAGCCTGCCACTGCTTGCGGCGTGGCATGAAGCACATGCTTGACGAACAACTCAGGATCGTCGTGCAACTCGCGCAGAATGGATTGGATGTCAGTGTCAGTCATCGCCTGATAAGTATCACCACAAGCAGAACGATGATCGCAGCTTCGCCAATCGTGATGGGGAACGCTTGGATCATGGGATGCCCGCTTTGGTAGGGGGATATATAAATAATAACTGCCCCCGCCGATTTTTGCTGGGGGGGGGTATCAGCGCCGAAACCGCCGGTTTCCGCCGCCGATGGCCTAGCCGATGGGATTCAGATTGCGGGATTTCAACGGGTTAGCTACCGCCAGCCGATGACAACCCGGCTCAATGCAGTGATGCCTTGCCCTTTGTTGTCGCCTGTTCACCGTCTTGCGCGCGTAGTTCTTGCAAACCGTCTTGTGTGTTTATTGCCTTCAACGCCTCAATAAAGCTGCCCTGCCCTTCGTGTTCAATCGTAACCTTATCAGTCCAGCCATCCTTACCGGCCATCCTTGCGGCTGACCATTTCAGCAAGTCACCAGCGGCACGTTTGGCGCTGACCATTTCATGCGATTGCTTGTCTGCATTGTGCCAAAGGTCCAGCCCTATTTCCCCGACCAGATAGCCGTAGTGGCACCCGCGCTCGAATTTGGCGTCTGCAATGTCGGCCGCAAACTCTCTGTCCTGCTTGGCCCACCGATAGATCGTCGACCAGTCTGGCATGTGCGGGTCATTCGTTATTGCCGTATGCGATTCACCCGCTGTCAGCCGTTCCAGAAACTCTAGCTTTAGTTTTTGCTTGTCTAGCTTACGCCTAGCCATGATTTACCCGCATAAAAAAAGCGCCAGATGTGGCGCAATTGTTCAACTCTAAACACAAGATACAGTATTCCCGCGCATTGCTAAAGGTTTTTTTACCCTTTTTATGCGTTTACCCTATTGCATTTACCCACGGTTAAGCGCATATTATGAGGGTAATCAAAACGGGAGACAGCCAAATGGCAGACAAACCACGCCTTTTCATCAAACAACAGTCACAGGTGACAACCTTTAAGGTGCGCGGAAATCCGTTCCGTTATGTCGTCATGCGGAATTGCGAAATCGCAAAGCACGGTGCGGCTAACGCTATCCGCCAACGTGCGGCGCGTTGCCTTCAAATGGGCTTTCACCACACCGCGCGGCATCAAAACGCTATCGCAGACATTCTTGACGGGGTGACGACATGATTGACACAACCATGAACATGAACGCGCAGGCTTATGCGCTGATGCATTTCCTATCAACCCAAGAGCCGCACACCGCACGCTATCAGGACGGCAAATATCAGATTGATATCCGCTGTGTTCCATACATGAATTGCCGTGAACGTGGCTTTGTGCTGGAAATCCGGCAGCAGTTTGGCAGTGAGCCTGTCTGTCTCGCGTTTTTCGAACACCGCAACAGTGACGCATTATGTTGCATCAGATGGCAGTCGGCACAGTATGAACACTGCTACACGGCATCCGACATTCCCGACAGCGTATATCCCGACAAATGGTCCGTCACCAAGTCGTGGGACTACATGGATTTGGTCGGCGCGTCAAAGTATGTGCTGGACGTCATCCAAGAGGTGTCTGCAACCGAAGAGGTGGCGACATGAACACCGAAACACTCATTCACGCCATGCTCACCACCAACACCGGCACCCATATGCTTGACAGCGGCGGCGACAATGGCCGCAACTGGCAACGCAATCAAGGCAAAACGCTTGCCGATTTCCAAGCCGAACCGGCGGCGTTGCTAAATTGGTATGTTAAGCGTGACGATGACGGCAACATCACCAGCGCAGAACCAGAAGTCACAACGTCGGTTTTTCACAAGCTCACAAGCGGCATCATCTGGCAGGACGATCTGTGCCGGGAGTTTAACGCCATGCCGTGCGATGATTGGCGCGGCGATTACTACGGCACAAGCGTCGATCAGACCGAATGGCTGGATTTGCACGGCTTTGAACAGCGGCGCGGTTGTGACGGTTGGAACACCTACAATTGGGCGGCCAACTTTTCGCAGACATTGCAGGGCCATGACTTAGAGCTAAACGGCGTTGGGTACGCTCTGATTCAGATACACGGCGGCGCTGATGTTCGCGGCGGCTATACAGACGCAAAGCTATTCCGCCTGTCAGATCATTGCGAGCATTACGCCGTAGTCATGGAAGATTGCGGTTTCAGCGTTGAAACAGCCGATGATTATTTTGACCTTTACTGGCGCGGCGAATGGATCAATGGCGGTGGGGGCATGGCTGATGATGACGATTTCCTAGCTTTTGCGATTGCGTGTGACGGCAAGCCCGTTGCTGGCGATCAATGCAACGATTGGTAGGTGCGTCATGCGTGACTGGATTGAACAGATATGCGCCACCGTCCTGTTCTGGTGCTTGATGACGCTTCTTTACGTGCTGGCCGTCATCGCCACCGGGGCAGATCCGAAATACTGGTGAAGGGAGCCAACGATGAAACGCAATGAAGCAATCAAAGCAATAGTACACCTCGAAACAACCGCCGAGTATTACTGCGCCGAGGGTAGCAAGCGTCAGCGCGATTACTTGACCGACGCATATGTGCTTCGGATGCAACAAGATCCGCCAGAGACGCGCAACCTTTACGAATTGCAATCTGTTTTGCGTATGAGGGCCGAGCGCGAGTTAAGAGAGCCTGACGCAATTTATATTGAATAGGCCGAAGCATGGCGCGGCGGGCTGTCATGGCCCGCCATCCCGTCGTCGTGCTTGGTAGCGCGGCACCTGTCAGATGGCAGGGTTGTGAAAAGGAACCTCGAAACGGGAGACTAGACTATGACAAAGTTTGCAATCATCGACGCCGTGGAAAAGCCAAAGACGCAACGCACCGGCCTTCAGCTTTATCCGTGGCAGGATCTGGACGTAGGCAAAGGTTTTTTCGTGCCAGACGATAACAAGAAAAAGCCGATGCGCGGCAATCAGCTTGGCCAGACGGGCAACCAATGGGCGAAGCGCCAGGGCGTCGCGGCGCGCTTTCAATCGTTCCGCTATAGCCTGGACGGTTCCGAAGGCGTTTTTGTGCAAAGGGTAGCGTGATGGAAAAGATCGTCGGCAAATATCGCTTCACAACCGGGTGGATTCCCCACCCGGTCAGTGGCGCTTTATCAGCGCAAACCAAAACAACGTGGCACGTTCAAGAATGGCGCGGGAACATTGAAAAGTGGCAGACGATTTACTGGTCGCCATTCCGCCAACAGGCTTTGGACAAATTCAACGAGGTGACGACATGACCGAACAAAAAACACCCGAACAGTGGGAAGCTGAACAGCAAGAACGTGACGTGAAACGATGTGCCGCTTTTGAAAGGTTAGAACCGGACCAAAAGGACGCAATCTGGCAAGCGTTAAGCACTATGGAGCATTGTTTGCAGATGCTGCATGATTGCCATGATTTATATGTGTCGGACGTCTCAAAGCTGGATAACGCTTTTTGGGCTTTGAAAAACAAATTCCCCATCAAAGGCGCTTGAACGCATCCACCAAAGCATCAAGAGCGAGTCGCATCAGGTCCGGTGCGGCTCGTTTGCTTTTTCCGTTCTTTTCTGCCCATTCCGACGCCATGAATCCATGGCAACAGATATCAGCGGCGATGGCATAGAGATGGTGGCCCATTTCCCGGTGTAGCTTCTTTAGATCGGTGAAAGCGTGCGCGGCGCGCTCGGACGCCATGCCGTCGCCTGTCCCGGCGGGCATGTCTGACAGGCGGCTTGTTATGCGTTGCTCTAGGCCAGCTTGCCGCCATAGCGAATAAAGACGGATTCCGGCGTCGTATTGATCGACCGTGATTTGACCGTGCCGCCTGTAATAGTCCAAGCTGGTGCCATCAATGACCCGGCGGACCATCTTGCCAGCCTTGCGCGTCTCTTGCGTGACAATCTCGTTGTGCTGTCCACGCTCGGCAGTGGGTAGCACGTCCGCGTTATCAAGAACCTTTGCTTTGCTTTTTTTAGCCACTTTGCAACACCCCTAACGCTTCCTTGGTTTCCGATAATGCGCCGGGATGGTCTGGTGGATATCCCCAGGCATCGTTCCAGTATTGTGTTTTCAGCCAGTTTCGCACTCTGGCGTGCGCGCGATCTGATTGCGGGTTGTGCGCGAAATCCTTTGCTTCGATAGGATCTAGCCATGCCTCTTGGTTCAGCCACGTCAGCGGGCGGCGGAAATACTCNACGCCCTTCCCTTTGCTTTGATGGCTTTGAAGCTGCCCCTTATAGGCATTGATGATGGTCTGCGGATCGGTGTTCTTACATGCCCGCAAGAACTTTGCCCTGCACTGTGGCTTGGCCTGCTTGTGAGCGACTATTTTCCAGAATTTATCGAACCACTCATCCGCTTTGTTAGAGTCTGTTCTTTCTATAGTAGTTATCTGGTTAGTATCTCTGTTCTTTATAGTGTCCTGATTTACCGGATCCGGTTTTTCCGTATCCGGTTTTTCAGGAAGTGGTGAAATTTGAGGCGTATCATAGATAAAATAGACGANGCTGNCNTATNNACCGGCCANCGTNTCTNTNNGCNTCTTTGANGATGTANCCACATTCGATCAGNNCNGCGATNACCTTNTAGGCTTTNTCCCTGCCCCACTTGAAGCGTTTACGGATATCTGTGGGCGATAGCTGCCATGACGGCGGCTTTGACAGCAGATAGACCATCAGGGCAAGCCCCTCACCGCTTACCCGGTCATCATTCAGCAGCGCATTAGGCAAAACCGTGAAGTTTTCCGTAAGCGCGCTTCTGTTGATGAACTGATCGGTCATATCCACAGCACCTGTGTCGTGCCAGTGTCTAAATCATTGTCCCAGACGAACCACGCATAGGCTGTCGTGCCGCTGCTGCTGACCGGCGTGTTGCTGTCCACATAATCGCCCCGCCAAATCGTCAGTCTTTGGCTGAACACATGCACTCTGGACGGCGGGTTGATGCTGAAAATGCTGTAATGGCGTTTCACGCCCTCAAGGAACGACAGTCGCAGCAACCAAGCGTGTTTCTGCACGCCCAAATTGATTGCGTGCTTCACAAACTCGTCGGCCAGCTTGTAAGGCGGNTTTGTGACAAGGCTGTCGGCTTTGCGTTCCGTCTCCATNAGGAAATCGACGCCNGNNTCACAGAATCCATAGTCGTTTAGATCGCTGCTGATGGTCTTATAGCCGTTGTCTTCAAGCACCACAGAGATAGCGCCATCACCAGCAGCCGGTTCCCACACGGTTTTGTCGAAATCTTCCACCCGCAACAGCTTTTCCGTTGCCTTGAAGGGTGTCGGATACCAATCGTTTTTCTCACGTCCCGCCATTTACCCGCCTTGCCGTTATCTCGCGCCACAGGACGCTGATGTCAGTCAATTCGCTGTCAGGCAGGGCCATCGTCTCGCCATGCCCGAAGTCGCGCACCTCTGCGCGCTCTAAAAACCTTTGCTTTGAAGCCCAACCGACGATGCCGATGCCGTCTTTGACCTGTTCGCAGGACACAACCACGTCAGCGCGGAACTTTTCCGGCCTTCCAAACAGCGTATTGCTGCCGCTGAACCGCGCCTTTACGTCAATGCTGATATTTCCAGCGAACAGATCGGCGCCGCTGTCGATGCCCAGGTGGTACGGATTGAAATCCAGACTAAGCGCCTTTGCGACGGCGCACTCTGCACGGATGCCAAGAAGATCGATGTCGCCTGCATCGTGGGGTGCCTTGCGTTGCTGTTCGATGCCGCTGGCCCGGTTCATCTGCCAGCGCATACGGCTGGCCTGCTTGCACTGGCTTTCCTCTTGTCGAGACAGTTTGACGATCATTTCCGCAAAAACCCTGACGGCTGATAGCCAGAGCGACGATTTTGGAAGCTGTCGAGGGTTTCGCAGCGCGGACAGATGCGGTTTCCAGCGTGATAAGACCTAAAATCTTGCCCGCAATGCAGACATGACCGGACGCGGGAACGTTCATCTGTCACCAGATAGTTAGAAAGGTTCAAACCTTCCTTATTGATCGGTGACGCCGCCATGGTGCCGCCCCATTAACAGATCAAAAAAGTCAGCCATTGGCAGGACAACCAACTCCGGCTTGTTGTCCGCTTTGAGAACAAGCGCGTCGTTGTCTTCCAGCCATGAGTAGATTTGTTTGAAGCCGTTGCCCCGGCATTTTATTTCCAGCACCCACTCATCAACGCTGTTCTTCACAACAACGTCGCCCTTGATGCTGGCACCGCCAGATAGCGGCACCCGGTAGGCATCTAACCCGTGTTCAAGCGCCTTGAGCCGGACGTTGTTCTCTGTCCGGTAGCCCTTGTCCCGCTGTTTCTTGCTCATCAATGACCCAATCCGCGCTGGTCACCTGTCCGTCCGTCAGCCGGTCAACCAAGACCATGTGCTTGCCAGTTGGCATCGACACACGGTTCAGCCATTTCCAAACTGCGACGTTGGAAACGCCCACCTGTTTGGCGAAAGCGGCGGCTGTCATTGAATTTTGGACGAGATATTGGTTCAAACGCATAATTTACCCTCAGTTATAAGGGTAACTTAGTCTGACTGATTTACTCTTGTCAAACCTGTTTAGTTTGGTTACGGTATTTTTTAACCGAGAGTTATTGCGAAACGAGAAAGGTGACAGTATGAGAGTCAAACGGATTACGGCTCATTGGTTTCCGCCAACTATCGATTCCAGACTTCCCTGCGGAATTCTGGATTTGATTGAAACGAGGACTACACATGGAATACCCAAACAACTTGCTAGCGTGCAGGACAGCAGCACGCATGTCGCAGATGAAAGTCGCGGCGGCTTTAGACGTTAGCCAAAGCGAGTATTCACGAATGGAATTAGGCCGACGCCAAGTCGGCCCTCATGCAGAAAAGCTAGCCGATATATTTGGCGTGACTACCGAAAAGCTGTTGGAATTTCACGGCAGCAAGTTGGAAACAGCGCCGCCAGAAAATGGTTATGTCGTCACAAAACTGCCAATTTACGGCAGGAGAGTAGTGGGCAGATACTGCATGATCAAGTTTGATCAGGAGCCTGTTGAAATGGCAGAAAAGCCAGCCTCCCTTGCCTCTAACAAAGATGCGTATGGCGTATATGTCCCCGGCGAAAGCATGGAGCCGCGCGTCAAAACTGGTGACTTACTATATGTGGAGCCTCACCAGCCAGTCAGGAAAGAAGACCTAGTAGTCGTCGGGTATGGTGACGACGGATTGCGGGAAATACTGCAATATAATGGTCAGAAAGACGGCAAAATCTTGCTGTCACGCTGCAACCCACTAGAAGACATCGAAGTGGATGCGGAGGATATAAATACTCTAGAACGGGTTAGTGGGGTAAAGTTTCTCTAACTAACGGGTAATTACCCCTTTACTTACTCGGGTAACTAACCTACAGTTACCCACATGAGCAAGAGTAGTCAAACCTCCGAGACAGGGGATGTGCCTCAAAAGCGCATCCCCCATCTTTTTAATTCATTCAAACTGCCCCCTGATGCGCTGGCAAAGCGCGCTCATACTTTTGGCGGCAGTGACGCCAATATCATCGCCACCGCAGATCAAGAGCGCATCACTCGTCTTTGGGAAGAAAAGTGCGGGCTGACTGAACCAGACGATCTATCTACCGTCTGGCCCGTCCTTATGGGCTGGACAACCGAGGATCTGAACGTCGCATGGTTTGAGTATAAGCACCAGAAGACGGTCAGAAACCAACAGCTAGTCATTCAGTCCAAGAGACTGCCGTTCATGCGCTGCACCTTAGATGGCAGCGTGGATGATTGGGAAGGCGCGCAAGCTGTCTTCGATGCTAAGTTTACGCTTGGCCGTCCTAAGAAGGGCGAAGCGTGGCAGGATGTCATCCCTCGTCTTGTTAAGGGCTACAGCCCACAGCTTCACTGGAATGGCCGTTTGCTGGAAGAACATACCGGCAAGAAGGTCAAGTTTGGCATCCTCAACATTATCAGGGCCGGTGACGAACCTACCACGCACGTCATCAAGCTGGACAAGCACTACACCGACTATCTGATCGACTTGGCGACAGAGTTTATGCACGCCGTCGAGACAGGTGAGCCGCCTTACATTCCCATCCCCATTGATGCCCCCGTCCCGCCAGACGAGCGCGTTCCGTATGACATGACGGAGCATAAGAAGGCGCTGGACTGGAAGCGGTTTGCAGAGACATGGACGCAGACCTACGGCGCTGCACAGTCCTTCAAGGACGCCGAGACGGCCATCAAGAAGCTAGTACCGCGTGATGCGTCGGAAGCATCCGGCCACGGCATCCGTGTGCGTGTGAACAAGAACAACTCAAAGAGGATTGAGGTAGATGAGTGAATTAGCGAAGGCGCTTGCTGCTTACCAGAGCAATACGGGTGGTGTGGAAGCCGATGCACAAGGTCAACGCGGCAACTATGCGTCTCTTGGTGAAGTCATCAACAACGTTAAGCAGGCAAACAAATATGGCCTGACATTTACGCAAGAAGTCGATTTTGAAGGCGACATGATTTTCCTGCGTACCGTGATGATGCACACAAGCGGTGAAGCAAGAATGTCGCGTTACCCGTTGTTTCCGCCGGACAAGACAAGCAGCCAGCAACTTGGAAGTGCTGTCACTTACGCCAAGCGTTATGCGCTCACCGCAATGTTCGGCACCGAGAAGGGTGTCGATGCAAACATCCAAGATGCAGACGACGACGGTGAGGCAACAGGCTTGATGCCCATTCAAGAAGATCAGGTTCCTCCGAAGCCCGCAGCAACAGCACCAGAACAAGTCTCCCTGTCCGGTGTCGCGGGCCACTTCCCCGGCGGTGGGTTGAAGCCTGCCGTCGGGGCTTTTTCTGACCCGGCAGTAGTAGCCGCTGCGCCGGATGACCGTCTTGAGGAGACGCTTGCAAAGGTTACGGAGGTTGCGGTGCTTGAAGCTGCGTTCCGTCAACGGGGCGGCACAAAGCAGCCCGACAACATCGTGAAAATGTTCGGTAATCGTAAAAAGGAAATGATGAATGTCTGAACAACAGAACCGGCCCAAGTTTGGTCAGGATGAACTTACCATGTCGCTCAATGATAAGCGGCCTGGGTCTGGCGATGGCCAGAAGACCGAAGACTGGCACGCTGACTGGTCGGGCAAGCTGGTTGTCGGNGGCAAGACTTACTACGCCAACCTGTACCAGAAAAACGACGGGTGGATTGCGGGCAAGCTCAANGNNGCGCCTGCGAAGAAGGCAGATGNCGCAGACGAAATACCATTCTAACGCCTTCATAGGNGACTTATTCCGCGCCAGCGGTTCGGCCTATATCACACCGGATCGCTGGCAGGAATTTTGGCAACTGGGGCTGGTGACGACAGACAGTGATTGTATAGCACCACGCCTGACAGAAGACGGATTATGGCTTTTGAAATATGTCACTCAAGGATGGAAGGCAGCATCCCGTTCTAGCGGTAGTAGATCCACAGGGTTTGTTGCTGGTGATTGGGCGCACCCAAGCACGATTGGCTNTGACGCCGACGATGATGCGCCACAAGGCGATTGAATTANTGANATATGCGGAAGAAGCGGAGCGTGAAAAAGACCAAGCCGGTTGCAGCAAACAGGACTGACGTTTGTAAGCAATGCGGCGAGACATTCAACTGGCGCTATCAGGGGGTGGCTAATGGCAACGGTGAATATTTCTGCGGGCCACAGTGTCTACATGACTACTGGAAGGATGGAGAGGCATGGACGGCGCTGTAGCAGAACGAGACGTTATTCGCGCATTGAAAGACTACATGGAACTGCGCGCCGTTCTCGTCATCAACAACAAGGAAGTGGACTTACACCTGTCCAACCTAGTGGACCCGACATGGGTAATCAGCAATTGCGACGTGGAGACGAGGGAATTGGCCATGCCGATTGTCAGGCGGCTGTACGAAGCACTGTACCAACAGGGGCGGTACAAAACATAGAGGCTGGCGACGGTACGTTGCAGAGGCGTTTGGATCTTGGCCTTTGTCCAAAATGCGTGACGGCGTTTGACGGTGCTAACTGCGGCACCTGTGGATTGACCATCAATAGCAGAGTTTGAAAGATGACAGCGTTCTACACACCACAGGAACTGGCCGACCGCTGGAAAGTGTCGGCACGCACTGTGGTGCGTATGACAGAGGCAGGCGATCTGCCTCATATCAAAGTGGGTAAAAAAATAAGAATACCAGCCCACGCATTAGCAACTGTCGAAGGAGACACGACATGCACAACTATCAACTTAAAAAACGCGGTGGCAGGAAGCACTGGCACATATACTGGCGAGAGAACGGAGAGCCGCAGTATGCGTCTACTGGCACGTCAGATGAGGCGTTTGCAAAGACCTTCCTAGAGACGTTCAAGAGACTTCAACAAGCGCACGATTATGTGAACGTAGGTGAAATCTTGCACCAGTTTACGGTACGGGACTACGCCCCGCGTGCAGTCTCAATGTCACGGCACAACTCTATACTCAACCAGCTTGAGCCGCTTCGCGATTGCGACCCGCTTGATCATGAATCTTTTGAGGATGCTGTGTACGAGTGGAAGCAGGAACGGCTGGCAAACGTGTCTGAGGTAACGATGGCGCGCGAACTGGCGGTGCTGATTGCGGCCCTTAATTGGGCGGCAGACAGAGAGCGGGGAAGGATGATACGCGGTGTGCCGTACATACCGAAGAACAGGTATCAAAAGGTGGCGCGTATTAGATGGCTGGATACAGAAGAACGTACCCGGTTGCTACAGGCGTTGCCCCATCAACCGTTGTATCTGCGCCTTGCTGTCGGCATTGCAATCTCTACGGCGGCACGCAAGTCGGCCATCCTTGAGTTGCAAAAGCACCAGATCAAGTGGGGGGAAGGTCAGATTGACTTTCACGCTCCTGCGGACGGCAAGAAGCGGAAAGCTAGGCGGGTGTGTGATATCACCGGCATGGTAGAGCCGTGGCTACGAGAGGCGTTTGAAACGTCACAAACTGGCCACATCATTGAGCGCAACGGCAAGCGGGTGAAGAACATCCACCCTGAGTTTAAGGCACTGTGTCAGAGCCTTCATTTGGTTGATTTCCGCTTCCATGATCTGCGCTCAACATGGGCGGCTGGCGCGGCACTGGACGGCGTTCCTATGGAACAGATCCGCGATGCGCTTGGTCATTCGACAGTGAAAATCACTGAACAGCACTATGCTCAGATCCATCCTGACTATCGTGAAAAAGCCCGTGAATATGCGAAAAGAACCTTTGCGTCCGGTGTGACGCATATGGCGAGACACTAATCTAATAACCCACTGATTTTTCTATTTTTCTTCGGCACCCTCTCCGCCATTAGATTATAGAGATTTCAGTGGGTTACAGCCAAATGTCTCTCCCTGTGTCTCTCCTATTTTTTGCGAAATTTGTCTACGCCCTTCAATCCTAATCCGGCAAGACAAGTAACGTACACAAGACCCTGATACCACTCAGGTAATTCGTTGAGGCGGTCGAATCCTGCCTTCACAACCTCCTCCATGCCCGGAACGAACACCAGTACCACGGGAATCAGCACAATCACCGTGACGATTTCGTCGCGTATGCTGGACTGCGTGGACTGCGCCATGATCAACTCCCACTTACTGTCGTGGGTAGCTGCGGTCAGCATTGCTTGGCTCTCAGCTTCTGCGCGCGCCTTAGCTACTGCGCCCTTCGCCTTCGTCTGTTCAGCACGGCTCTCAAGCCATGTGCCTGCAAGCGATGCAATCGGTCCTAAAAACTGAATCATTGTAGAGCCTCAACGTCTGTTGCAAAGCACAGCATTTCTTTGTTTACAGGCATCCGTTCTTCCCATTGGATCTTGGTGCCTGCGACGTGGCACTCAGCCATTGTCTTGTGGTCGCTCAAGACTTGCACGGACAACTCACCATTCACTTCAGCAATGATCATCAGCAAAAGCCAAGTCACGACTTTTCACTCCCGACCCACACAGCAAATGCGCCTGTCATAGCGCCCGTCACTACGCTGATCAGCGCGCTCTGTTGCGTTGACAGATCTGGTTGATGCAACGCCCATTCAATGCAGCGAATGTAAACGCCAGTCATGGTCAGCATCATCAAGCGAGGGACAATGCGGTACTCCAATATAAGTTTACTCATGCCACTCACCGCTTTGCATCATGTCTGACATTTCAATCGCACGCCTGCCGACTTGATTCGCCCAGCGGCTGTCGAGCATTTCGTGGCTTGCAAGGGTATAGTCACCCACAAGCAGCGCAGCCTGCATGTTCTGAAACTTGTCGAAGCGCGGCCTGCCAAGATTGAACAGCATCGACAGGATGACGGCCTGACGCGGTTCATTCATCTTGTTAAACCACGGGTACTGCTCTGCCTCTGCACGGCAGCGTTTGATGTCATTGGCCAAGAGATAGTCAATCTCGGCGTCAGACAGGCCACCGCCCAAATTCTCGTCAATCAAACGCCCTACGCCAATCGTCCAGTATCCACGGCTGTCCTGATAGGCGTGCGGTACAACACCTTCATGCTGTTTGATCATCTGGATTAGCTTGCTCATAGCTGCCTTTCATTGATGATTGATATGGCCTTGTCCCAACTCTCTTGCTCAAGGTCGGGACGCAATGGGTATGACTGCGAATAACGCTGGCTGTATTGATTGACGGATTCCGCCGCATAGAAGACCACGCGGCGTGCGTCTAAGAAGCAGTGGGCGATGATGTCTTGCTTGGACGGNTCTGGCAGTTTCTTCTTGGCNGANCCNCTNCCGTTCTGGAAATGGTAGCCCGGTTTGCGGCTGCTTTGATTNGCGCGCAGGCTNGANGCNTTGACTTGCACGCGCACAAAGTCGTTATCAAGAAACGCAATGATGTCNATCTGATCTTGTGGGCAATGAATGACCCGCCACCCTTGCGACAGGGACATGATGGCGGCGCAAGTAATAAACTCGCCTATCAGCCCCCGCGCTGTAGACATGGCTCAAACCATGCCCTTCATCCACAGAATCCATAATAGTAAGCCACCGCCGCCTACGCCGACGATCAGGAAGCCGACAACAAATAAAGCAATCGTTTCCCGCACCTTTGCCCTGCGCTCTAATTCTTCCTTCTGCAAGGCGCGCTGACGGGCTATCTCTGCCTGTAAGCGCTCCCAGGCACCGGGTTTGCCGTAAAGCTGAAACACAGACCGCATTTCGTTGCGTAATGTGTCTAGCTCCTCTTTGCGGAAAAACTCGTCAATGCCAGCTTGTTCAGCGCCAGTCATCTTGGAGAAGATGCTTTTCTTCTTCTTGGAAGCGCCAAAGTTAAGCTGCGCTTCGGCCTGTGCATACTTTGAGATTTGCCCTGACAGACTGCTCAAATCCTTGCCCGCCTTGATGGCAGACGAAATTGCAGACGCAGCGGTATTGACCGCAGCGAAGGCGCTAATCGGGTCTATCATCAGTACACTCGTGTAAAGTCAGGGTTTACTTTGACAGGGAGGCAATAGGCAGTGATTTTGCCGCTTGCAGATTGCTTGTGGAGGCGTCGTGCGAAATACACACAATCGTCCACATTATAGAAGTACATATCCTTGCTTTTAGGCGCGCCGTCTAAAAAGACGTACAGCAAGAACACATGTACCAACTCCACGTCACTGTGGGCGACCTAGCGCGCGGTCCAGCTTGTCTTCCACACGATGCAGTGCCTGTAAGACTTGTTGCATGTCCTCTTTNAGNTCAGNGCGGGTGGCGTAGTCCTCCCGCGTGCNATTNAGCAGGATGTCGATGCGCTTTATCTCTGCCAGCATGGAACGGAAAATAAAAAACGCCGGTCCGATGACCAGCGTTAGCAACACGTTCCAAGCCAGCATTGATGACATTTCCATAACTACCAACCAGCCGGTACTGCCTGACGCATTGGCGGGTTAGCCAGCGCGGTCATCTGATCATCGAGGAGCGTCTGCATTTCGTCTTCGGTCTTGCCCAGTGACTCAAGCGTCTTGNCTTTGGCCCAATCTTTCGTGATGTCATTGAACGCTACGTAATCAGGGTCACCAGCTTCCGGCGTCTCAACGCCAGCGGTGCCGTATGCGCTGACAGACAGCGGCTGGCCCTCTGCGTTTGTCTCGCTGTCGCTGACGGCGGTGACGCGCCAGTGGATAGTCTTGATGCAATCATCGTGTCCGTTTTCGGGCTGATTGCAGACGTCGAAGTTAAAATCCCAAGTGTAGGTGTTGGCCATTGGTTTATGCTCCTTCCAATGCGGCTAGTCGTGTTTCTAGGTCTTCAATCTTGGCGATGGCTTCTTGCAGTGCGCCGGTTAGGAGCGGCACCAGCTTGCTCTTGTCAATGCCCTGATAGACAGCGTTGCCGCCATCGTCCACCTCGTTGTGTGTACCTGTGACAGCTTCTGGCACGACAGTCTGTGCCTCGTGGGCAATGAAACCGTCAACAGTTGTGTCAGCATCTACGATAAAGTTGAACCGCTTGGGTGCTAGCGCCTTCACACGGTCGATTGCGCCGGTCAAAGCAACCACGTTTTCTTTTAGGCGGTGGTCTGAGGTTTCGTTGTAGGACGTGCCGGACGCATTGACTGTGATTGTGCCAACCTGTGAATTGGCCCTGCCGAAGTTGATTGCAGTGCCGTCGTTGCCTTGTCGATTGACGTATAACGGCGCACCACCAGAGGAGTTTTTTACAAAACTTGCCTCTCCAGTGGTTCGGAATCTGAATCCCTGAGTGGTGTTATCGCTGGCTGTCTTATCAATTAACACTTCACCGCCTGCAATCCGCATTACTTCGGCGTTGTCGCCATCGCGTATTGCCGTGTAGTTGTTATCTACTCCCTCAAAAACAATTCCACCCGCGTTACGAAGCTGGATAGCGTTGCTGTCGGTACTTATCTCACCAAAACCTTCACTATTTTGAAGGCGAAGACGAACACTGCTGGTTGTTCCGGTGTCCGAAATATGTACTTTCTGTGCTGGACTGCTTTCGCCGATACCCACGAGGCCGTTATGGTCTATCCGCATTGCCTCACTGTTTTCAGTCTCAAAAACAAGGTCATTGTCGTTGCCATTCCGCACCGAAGCAATTGACGCACCGTTAGCATCTGAGTTTTTGTCAGTCGAATTGATGAAGCGTATGCGAGAGCCTGTGCCGGTGGATGTGGCGTTGTTTCGGATTTGCAGACTGTCGTTCACAGACCCGTCGTTGGTGGCAACAATTTCGACGTTATGGGCAGGAGCGTCTGTGCCGATGCCAATATTTCCGCCATTCTCAATGGTCATATAGCGTGTGCCAGCAATCTCAAAGCCCATTTCCTCGTTAGGGCTTGCGCTGTGGTCATAAAGAATTTTGGCTCGACCAGACACACTGTCGCTGAACAAAATCTCAGACGTTCCACCGGCAACACCGTTTCCAATCTCGACGGTGTGCGCCAAAGCCGTGCCGGTTACGTCGATGCCGGTGGCGGTGGTGGCGAGTTTGGCAGAGTTGTCGTGGTAAATTGTTACAGCACCATCAGCCGCCCCCAACATCACGCTTTCAGTGCCAGCAGCATTTTTTACACTCAAGGCATCTGTCTGAATGAACAAAGTGCCTGTGTCGTTATCAAGGAAAGCGTTGTTACCGTTATGAAATAGCGACATATCACTGTCAGCACCAAACACGGCCTTGTCGTTGTCGCCGAAGGTGGCATTGGTTGTAAACGCTACTGCACCAGTGCCATTTGGCGTGATGTTGATGTTGCCATTCGTATCTGTGCTGCTGATCGTGTTGCCGTTGATGTTGATGTTATCAACGTCCAGATCGCCAGTGATGTTCGGATTGGTCAGATGATCCGTACCATTGTCCATCCGCTTGAGCATCGCGCCCATTTCACGGATCGCGTTGTTAATGCCTGATGGCGCGCAGCCCTCCGATACGTCAACGGAGTTTATATCGGTGTTGTTGGCCGCTGCTGCGTCCAGTTCAGAAATCTTTGTCTTTGCCATTAGTACCTCGCAAATTCACTGCCAAGAAGACCACCAACTGCGGGCGCGCCCGCTTCGATGCCTGCGCGCCCCATACGCGCTGTGCCAAGCAAGCCTTGACTCAATGGCCTATAGACCGGAGAAAGCATCCCTGCCGCTCCCAAACGCAAGGCGACATTCGGATCTGCCGCGCCCATGAAGGCGGCTGCACCAAACGGCGTTCCGCTGTCTGGCGGTGCGGTAAGAGCCTCTTTGCCTGCCTGTGCTAGAGGCTGCATACGAGCGGTGCCTTCTGCCGAAGCGCGCTTACTTGGTGAAAGGTCAGCAGCCTTCGATGCCTGCCCAAGTCTAGCCGGTGAAAACTCACCGCCAGCCCGACGCGCTGCGTCCTGCACAATCTTAAACTTACCGTAGCCTTGATTGGTCATCCGCAGCTTGGTGGTGGCCGCTGGTGTCTTTCCTACGAGAGCGTTACGCAGATTGTTTTGCAGCGCGAACATGCCTTGGGCGATATCCGCNGCATCNACGNTCTGCCCCATTTGTGCCTNTCNCTGNTAAGCNGCTGCGCGCTTGCCGATACGGCTGTCGATTTCTTTGAAAAGATCGCCATCGAGCCGGGTACGCATCTTCATGCCCTTGTAGGCAAGCAGCGTCTGAAACTCTTTTTGCAGCTTCTCTGCGGCCTTGGGGCTGATCTGCTCAACGTCGTCCAAAATCTTCTGGCCGGACAGCTTGACCGAATTCAGATCCGGCACCTCAATGTCCTTCATTAAGGCGTCGTAGGCTTCTTCAAAAGCCTCTCTGCCATACATAAGGATATCGCCGCCCTCTAAGCTGTTTGGCACTTTCTTGCCGATACTCTCAAGTGCCTCGTTCATGGCCGCACGGTTAAACTCAGGGATGGCCTGCATCTGTGCCGCACGGATGGAAGGAATCTTGCCCGCCGCCTGATCGACCATACCAATGACGCTATTAGGAGATTGCTGACCTGGGGTTAGCTTCACGCCACGATCCATCAATTCCTGTGCGGCCTTTGTAGGTGCTGGGGCAACCGTCGAGCGCAGCACGCCCCCAACAGCACCCGTCAGTGCTGCGCCAGTAGCGCCACCAGCAACTGTCGATTTGACTTGTTCAGCGGCGTCACCCTCGCCCGCTCCAAGGCCATATGCCGCCCCCTCAATGCCCGCAC
>FUFK010038649.1_pt1 | contig 38066 bp, 42 predicted proteins | sample 1021851 | NCBI WGS metagenome assembly FUFK01 (sample SAMEA51879418, study PRJEB19060) | metagenome
ACTGCTGCTCTATCCACTTCTTCAATTCCAACATCAATATCTTCATCAAGAGCATAATCCATTACCTCACAACTTAATGTATAAACATACAAATTATTCAACTGATAAAATGGTTTCTTACCTTCAACATATTTGATTTCAAACATTGTATTGTCAAGAGGAAAATAAATTAAATCTCCCTCTTCAGGTCTTGTTGCTAATTCTACTTGACTGTCTGAATTTAAAAATGGACTGATAAAATCTTCATATCTTTCTTTTGATATGACAAATGTTACTGCATCTGTAGTTTGAACTCCAAACTTTTGTAAGATATCTCCACTACCTTCAAATCCTTGATAATTTAAAAGATATGCTTCCATACGATAAGCATCATCAAATGTAGAGGAAACAACCTCTTTCATGATGGTCTTTTTGTTTATAATTTTACGAGGAAGGTATACTATATCTTGCCCATAAATTTTTAATTGCTCATTTATAAGATCTTGAACTAATCTCTGTTCACTTGATGATCCTTGAAGAAAATACGGAGAAAGTGGCATAACATTATCCTATGAGATCAAGTGGTGGTAATTCGTATTCTGTCTTGAGTGTGTTTTCTAGTTCTTCTAATTCTCTGATAGCATCTTCATAAATCTGTCTTCCATTTAACTGAACTCCACCAGGTAACATTACACCTTGGAACTTTATCAAGTTCATTCCCCATTGTTTCTTAATTAATGATGTTGCATATTTCTTCAACCAAAAATCATTATAAACTTTAGGTGCATCTGCTGGATCTAAAAGACGATAACCATCAATAACAATAAATGTATCATCGGACATTTGTGCAAAATCTATGTCTAGATATAACCTACCTCTTTTTTTATTAAATCTTATTTGGGTATCTGGTGTGATAATACGACTTAAATCTTCAAGATATGTTTTTGTCATTGCATAGTTCATCAAATCAAGTGCACCATAATAATACAAATCATTCAAAAATATCTGATATTTAATATTAAATAAACCACTGGATATTGTGTTATTATCCATTTTTAAAACTCTTTCTACACCTATTACGTGATCTGGTAATTGTATAAAGTTTTGATTTTCATCGTAAAANTAGTTGTAGTTATACCAACTGTTGAATTAGCAGTAGTTGTAGTAATTCCAGTTCTTAGTGTATTTCTGTTATCTTCTGTAATCTTATGCTTTAATAACATTCTCTCACAACCATCAAAATGACGATCTTGAAAGTACTGAAGGGCATCATCTATTAAATCTTCAATTTGATCCTCATCCACATTAACTTCCAGCACAGGATATCCCAATCTTCTTAGGCAATAATCAATTAGTTCCTGTCTAGTGGATGGTTTACTCATTTTTTCTCCTTTTTCTTATCTTCTTGCAATTGAAGCATTTCTTTTTGTAAATCCATGTATTCTTTTGTCATGGATTCCATTTTTGCCTCTAATAAAATATTCTGATTAACTAATGTTGCTAATTTTTTATGGTAATGATTAATCAAAATGTTCACATCAACTTCACTATTCATAGTATTAGAATTGACCTCCATCTATTGTTGTTGTCCACTTCGGTACGCCACTGGCATCCGTTGTGAGTATAAAGTTAGAAGTAGTTATACCTGCAGTTGTACCTGCAGAAACCACTGATTTACCTTGACTATCAAAGTAAAGAATTCCATTACCAGATGTTGCAAAATCATGATGTTGGAAATATAAACCTTTTATATCTAGGAATCCTCTCAATCCACTTACAATATTACCAGTGTTAGTAGCATCTGGAATATATGTAAATGACCTTTCAGGTGCATTACTGGTTTCACCTGTACTATCATTATAACCAAAAAATCCAGTTTTGTTGTTTGCTACTCCAGTTCCAGTATTATAGTTAAAAGTAATACCACGATCAGTATTGGTATCAAATCCATGAACAACTGTTAACTGTGTGTTAGTTGCTATACCAGCAGTTGTTTGTCCATCAATGAATACAGTGGATACACCAGCAGATGAACTATAAGAGTGTATAGTTGTTGTACCTGCACCAGGAAGACCAGCACCAGATATCGTATCTCCAGTGTTGATACCTACGATTGAATCTAAAGTAATTGCAGATGTTCCAGATCCAACAATTGCTACTACAGTTCTCTTACTTGTTACATCACCAATATTCATTATTGGATCGTTCAATGATGTATTTGTAGAGTTAACAGTAGTCGTAGTTCCATCAACTTGCAAACTACCTTTAATTATAACCATACCATCACTATCCAAACCATCTGGGTATGGATCAATGAATATTGTATTATTAGCACCAGATTTAGATCTAATTACATTAGAAGAAATACCAATGTTATCAACAATGAACTCACCAGTGGGAGGAGTTATTATCTCAACAGGAACATTATTATAAACCCAACCTTTACCTGTTACCTGAACTAAATCTGTCCCGTCTTCATCATATTCGATACTTGCGTCTTCACTTGCACCAAAGGTTAATTTAGTATCATCATTAATAATGACCTGACCACCACCGTTAGTTACAAATTTTATATCTCCATCAATATCATTTGAATATATTGTATTTCCATCAAATGTTAACTGATCTACAGTCCAACTATCTACTCTTGGTAAAACTTGAGATGCATATGCTGCCCCAAAACCTGAAGCACTACCACCTGGATGTCCAGTGTAGTTAACTGCTAAAATTGGTATAAATCCATTTGCTGTTGTACCACTATTAGCATTTGTCTTACCTCTAACTTCACCTGGTGCATTTCCTATTAAATCAGTAAAATATCTACCACCAATCACTATTGGGTTTGGATCTGGACTTGTATTATCTCCAACAAAAAGTCTCGAACCCAGATTCCCACTAGTACCAGGTGCAATCGTTACAGCAAGTTCTCCATAATTTATGGTTGATGGAGCAGCATTGCCAGTCGATCTTTTTACTCGTATTATGCTGGCCATTTAAAAACTTCCCCCATTAATGTTTAAATTTTGTGTTGCTCCTGGTGTTAGTTCTAATGTTGCTTCAAATTTACTCGTTGATGCGTTGAAGACCAAGACCATTCCATTTTGTAGACCACCAGATATATCCACGTCTGATAATCCACCTAAAGTTCCTCCACTACCAGATAGAGAGGATATAACTTTATTCGCATTTCTTGAACCGACTCTGACTTTTATTTCAGACATTTTAATTAACCTGTAGTGACTCCAGCAGTAACAATTGCACTTCCACTAACAATTCTTGTTTTTAAAGAACCATCATTTAATAACACATCATAACTGTATCTACCTGCTTTCAAAGCAGATGTAATAGACGACCCTAATGCAATTTTTAATGCTCCTTGAGTTCTATTTGGAAACGACACCGTAAATGATGCCTTATCTGTTAATGAAGCAGGATGTTTTTTTAGTTTTGATATGGCTGAGTAACCTGTCAAATCTAAAGGTGAGTTTGCTGAATCCTCCAAATTGAAAACTTGGTTAAAGTCAGCACCAGCATCAATTACTATGTTACTAATATATGCTGCCATTATTTAACTAATTAGAATCTGTCTTGGAATATTTATAAATCATTTATCCATAATATTTTTAAGAAGAGTTTTTATCTCATTCATATCCTCTTTTAAAGAATCCAAATCACTACGCATATCATCAAATTTCTTTTTTTCTTCATATTTTTTCTTTGATAGTTTTATAAACTTATCAAATTCGCTTTGATTTTGATTGACGATTGCATTTGAATCTACATCTCTAACAAGAGAATCTTCAGATTCAACTTTTAAGTAATTTTCCATTAATCAATTTGAAATGATCTAAGTGCAATTGCTCTAAAGTTTTTAACTCTAGGTGGTTTTGCTTGATTAGTGGATGTCATTACAACTTTAATCATAAATGATTTAAACTGTGCAGTATTTTCTACAGTAAATTTGTATTCACTAAAGGTATCTCTACTTTTATTTGGATTTACAACTTTATCTGGTAGTCCATTAGTATTAAATGGTATGTAAGTTGAGTGATCATCATCACCATCACCTCTAATCAATTTATAAAATACTCTGATATCTGCTTCTGCTTCCCTGTGTCCATCAAATTGAACAAATAAAGAGTTAGAAACAAATTCTAAATTAATCATTTTTGTCTCATATATTGAAGTATTTGGATCAGAACCAGGAATTTTTGGTCTACTATCAGTTTCAAAATTATCAACTTTATCATCAACAAGGTTACTTACTGCAATAATATTTGGATTTTCCAAATCAATTATTGGTGATACGTCTGGATTGCTAGTTGAAAGTGTAAGTTCTAAAGCAAATGATTTTTGATTAGAAAGTAAATTATATTCATTTGGTGTTGATGCAATCATTCTAGGATCATCAAAATAATTTAACTTGTTTAAAGCAACAGATTCATAACCCTTATCACTAAACGATGCTTCATTACCACTTATACTTGTTCCAGAGATGGTTTTAACTCTTGCAGATAAACTTGTATCTGAAGGTGTTAATGATGTAATTTGTGGATTAATTGCTTCAAATGGAATATTTTGAGATACAAAAAGTGCACTACCTCCACCAGATTTAGTTGTAACAAATGATGGTTCAGTTTCTAATCCAGTAGTATTAATTCCAACAAAGTAACTATCAAATGTTTTTTCTCTAGGATCAATATCGTGCTCTTTGTTAATTTTTCTTAGAGATACACCATTAAACTCATACTTATAAACTAAAGTATTTGCTGCATGATTTGATTTCAAACTCGAATCAATACCTCTATCAGCACCATCAATAGTGATTGTATTACCTGAGATTGTATTGTATTGAATAATTTCTTTATCAATAAGAAGATAACCAGCTTTTCCAGCTCCTACCGCACTACCTTCAAATGTTGTAAAGTTAGTTCCGCTTGAAAGACTTATTGTTGTTGAATCATCATCAATATTATTTGTCAATACTGTTGGAGCACCATCAGGGTGGAAGTTGGAAACTTTAACTTTGTTAGCACTTGAGTGCATTCCATGATTCTTATGATCAAACTGTAAAGTATAACCATCTCTTATTGAATCTGGGTTAACTGTAGCAATAGTACTATTTGCAATAGTAGTTTGAGTTCCACCACTAGCATAATGAACTATGTCTCTATCAGATTTAAATTCATCTTTAACATTATCCAATACAATTAAATCTGTATTGTTTATACTTGAAGCATCCTTAACAACTGCTCTTACTCCAGATCCCGTAAAACCAACATTTCCTAATAGTAATAAATCACCAGCAGCATAACCAGAACCAGCAGTGGTTACAGTAACACCACTATCTGCTACAATACTACCAGCAGAAGTATTAACAACTACTTGTACAACTGCACCAGTTCCCGAACCTGTTAATGATGTAACACTAACATTAGTAAATGTTCCAGATGTCAATCCAATACCACTAATACCTGCACTATCTCTTACAATGCTTAATTTACTTGCCCCAGTTGCTAAAGGCCCACCAGTTGCAGATATTCTTCCAGTATTTACAACACCTGTTGCACTTGTTTGTCTCACTTCCTCACCTTGTGCGAAAGTTGCAGAACTAGTAGATGATAATTTAATATTAACTTTCTTTGAAAATGCTACAACTGGATTTTCTTTTTGAATTTCACCAACAGGTAATTCACTATTGTAAAGTAAAATACTCGATGGTGTATTTGTAACAAATTCTGCTTTATTAAGTTTAAATTTAAGATCTTCATATTGACTTGGTGTCCAAGTGCTATTATTTTGTGATTTAAATAATGAACCTATAACTGGTTGACCACTATTTACTCCACCATCAATAAGATCACTTTCCCCTATCCTATTAATAAAACATAGGTAATTAGGTGTGTTGGGTGCTCTAAAGACAAGACAATATTCATATCCAGCTTGTAAGTAAACTGGAGATGGGAATTTAAATAAAGTCCCAACACTACCATCATCAGATAAATTTACGTCCTTTGGGTCTACTTTAGTTTCTCCAAAAGGAACAATTTTTTGAGTTGGTATGCCATCTCTCATTGTTCTTACTTGAACTGTACAAGGAAGTCTATCATCTTTAGTTTTGAAATATATCTCACAACTAGTAATAAAAATACCACTTGGATAATCACTTGATTCTACCGAGAATGATTGTGCTAAAGGATTTGGACTTCTTCTTCTTCTTCCTCTTCTTCTTTGAACTCTAACGTCAGTAGTTTGACTAACTTCAGTTCTATCTCTGGTAAATTCTCTGGTTACATCTTGCTGCTCAGTTTGAACTCTTTCAACTTGAGGTGTTCTAATTGAAAGTGCTTGTTCTTGAGTGCTGGTAGCAAATCCACTTGATAAGTATTCTATTTCTGCAGAACTAGAACCAGGATCTAATATAAGGGCGTTAGTTGCACTTGTTGTCACTCTTATAGTATTATTACCAGTACTAAACAAAGGATTACTTTTAATTTTTGGATCAGGAATGTGTAAAGAGAATATTAAATCACCAAACTCATCACTAAACAATCCAAAATCTCCAACTTCACACTCAGCAGTTCCTGAAGAGTTTACAAGGTGCATTCCTTTTGTAACGTATCCACGATGATCAATATTATTTGGAAGTCCCAAATCTGCAGTATCAATATTTAATACTTGACTTGTACTTGAATATGCTGTAGGAAGAGTCACTTCACCAAGACCTGGTAATATACATCTAGTCAAAGCTCTTGTTGCACCATTGAAAGGCCCCTGATTATGATCTGGTTGTGCTACTCTACATTTAATTTTAGGAGTTCCAAGAACTGTTGCAGCAACTGAAGTTTCAACTATATCACCAGTTTGAAAAGTACCTCTTTTCATTGTAATGGGAAGATACTTAGGAACTGCGTACTCAGTCAAATCCGTATTTTCCATGAATACGTAAAATTTTGTATTTGGTTTTACCCTTTTTACAGTTACTTGAATATTTCTAGATCTTACATTGTATAAAACATCAATCCCTACAACTTTATTTCCCAAATCAATAACTTCTTGACCTGCAGATAATTCAAGACCAAACTCTCTTTCTATACCTGACTCCTCAAAAGTTTGTCTTATCGTATTTCTAAAATCAGTAACAGTTGTAGTAGTTGTGGTTCTACCTCGTCTTTGTACAGTTACATCTCTATTAGTAACTTGCCTGTTTATAACATCCTCATCAACCAATGTAGCACTATCTCGACCATTCCAAGTAATTTCAGTAGAATTCCAGAAACTAGATGCCATTCCACCATTTTCACGATCTTCTACTCCCAACATCGTTGCTATCGCATCATAGGCATTATCAATTTCAATAGTTTGTGGAGTTAAAGGAGTTTCTTCAATCCAAAAATCAGAATTAGGAACTAGTTCAATAGTACCAACAAAGGTATCAACCATAAATGGGTTTACATTTTCTGTTCGAGTTGCGGATGGTTGATTTATAAATGTAACTTCATCATATTTTAAAGTTAATGCAGCACCACCTCTAGTAATATTACCGTCAGTAAAATCAGAAACAAAATTATAATCTGTAGTTGTTGGGTTTGCTTGGGTAGTAACAGTTTCAAATACCAACCCAACATTTCTCTCTGTAGATCTTGGTCTCAACTCACTTTTTTCAATGTCAATATCAAATTTAGATTCTCCAGTTAAATTATGAGAATTATGATTCCTAAAATTATCAACAAAGAAACCAGATTTAAATTTATCTAATCCAGTATTTGGATCTTTAACTGATAAATTCTTAGTGTCAGTCTCTAATAATGATAATGTTGTATAATTTTCTAAATTTTTAATTCTATTCTCAAGACTACCAATATCTCTCATGGTAAATCTCTTATGAGGAACTGTTTTTACTAAAACTTCAGATTGTGCATTTCTAATATAAGGTGGAAGTTTAATTGTTGCTACCTGAAAAGAATTCTCATCTTGTAATGGTGCTTTTGGGTATCTAGATGGTGTTCCTTCCTTAGTAACAAATAAACCACCATCAGTTAAATAAAGTCTATCAATTCTTCCTAGATAATAAGAATAATCAACAACTACAGTTTTACCAGATACCACTGATTCTGAATTTGTTGATGAAAAATTCCTAGAGGCAAATGAAAATGGTGAAATACTGCTTCCTGTATTGTATGGTGCAACTCTAGGTCTAAAATCGATAAAATCAGAGGCATAATCATCAAAAACATATGGTATATCTTTTGAGTAATCAAGGGTATTATAACTATTAACTGTCTCTATATTTCCAGATATTTCATCATTAACAAGATTATCAAATATAACTGTTAATTTTCGAGTTGGTTTTTCTACATTTGGTTTTCTAATAAGTCTAGAAAAATCAGAAAATTCTACTCTCTGTCCGTTATCTAAATCAAAATTCTTAAAAATATTTCTATCGCCAGGTGTAACTCCAGTTATTGTAGCAAATATACCAGAGGTCTTCAGAGAGATGTTTTCACCAACTTGGAATAATTTTTCGTTTTCGTAAACAAAGGATAACTGAGTCGCTTGTACAACTACTACACGAGCAACTGCACCTGATTCACTACCAATAAATTGTTCTCCAACAGTAACATTTCCACTAAATGTATCAGTTTGATTTGTAACACCAATCAATGGTAGATCTGGATCAGTTGAATCATTGGATTCAAATACAGCTAAAACACGAGTTACCTCTGGAACATTTAATGAAATATCTTCGTCTTGAACTCTTGTCCCGTAAACATTGCTAGCTGTTAATCCATCATTAAATGATGTAGTTGTAATGCCAGAACCAGATAAATCTGATCTGTTAATTATTAAACTATTACATCTTGACAAAGATTTTTCTTTTGATGATAATTTACTTCTTCTTACTGCAACAGTTAAAGTTGCAGTTCCACTAGCATCTGATAATCCACTTATAGTAACTGTTTTAAGATTTGCATTCACATTTACCATTGGTGGTAGAAGTTTTTCTACTACATCATCAAGTTCCAAAACATAATTTGATGTGCTAAATGGTTCTAAGAAAAGATTACTTGTATCACCACTAAGATCACTATCAATATTAAACGTAGCAACTCTATTACTAAAACTCTTTGTAATTTGTTTTCTTGTGATATATGAACTGTCTAAAACGTTCATAGATGCAATATATTTGTCTGTTAACTTAACTCTAAAACCAGGATCATCAGATTCTTTCAAAGTTGGAACTGCTACAGTAATACCAGTAGGTGAACTTGCTGTTATTGCTCCAGTGCATATTCCAGTGATTGATTGGTTTGCTGCAAGAGTAACACTATCTTTAGTAACAGCTGTTACTGTATTAAATGTGGGGTCAGTAAATTGAGGTAATGGAATTGATATGATATCATTAACTTTTAATTGACTTCTAAAATCTGCAATTGCTCCACAAGTTAACGTAGTCCCAGTAATTGAAAACTCTACACCTTCATTGAATACTCGTTTTCTACTATCTAAAACTGTATCTGCTGTAAATCCAGATGAACCTACTGACTTTATATCTTCTAAACTATTATCAGTAGCACTAATTATATTATTTCCAGATTCCACCCCATTAATAATTAATGGTTCATTAATTTGGAATAGTCCAGTAACATCACGGAGAGTAATAGAAGTTGCATTACTTACTGCTGCAACTGCGTATCCAACAGATCCACTAAATTTACCTTTTACATGAGAATGAATTCCAGTAGAAAAACTATTTGCAGTTGTTAAAACTGTGTAAAGTTGAATATCATATACTTTTAAATCATATGTTGATAATGAAGCAGATGTACCTACTACTTTTTCGGAAAAATCAAAAACTCTCGCATCACCAATAACAGTACCCGCAGCTGCCTGATTTAAACCTAATCTCCTATNTCTTAAACTAATTGATGCATTGCTATCAAATCCAATACTTGGTGTTCCTTTTATATTTGTTACTTGAATAGAGTTACCTATTCTAATAGGAACACTTTGATTTTCAACTAATTTAGTAGTTCTTGGTTTTAAAACATCAAGAGATGTAGTGGATATTTTTTCTACCTCATAACCTCTCACATATGCTTTTCCTGAAGAAACTTGCAATGTGAGAATGTCATCTTCTGGAATATTTCCGTTTTGTGTTTGTTGTGTATCTAGATATATTCCTCGATTTCCAATTCTATCATTTAAAGACTCTCTAGCACTAATTGAAAATGGTTTAACATAATAATCTCCAGATTCATCATATGTTCTTCTTGCTAATTCTTGTGAAATAATATTATAATCAGATCTAGCTACTATGTCTTTTACGACACCATTTTCCACTCTCATTAATTCAACAAAATCACCATCATTAGTGTCTGTTAAAAGTTTTTTATGTAAAACTGTAGATAATTTAAATCGATCTGCACCTGGTGCTGCCTCGTTTGAAAATCCTTTAGCGTTATCATATAGATCAGAGTTAACAGAAGAAGGCCCTACTGTTTCCTCTTTTAGTAAAAAACCAACTCTGTAACTTGGTGTATTTGTGTATTGATCTAATATTATAGTTGAAGTAACATTTTTAACAAAAAATCCACGGATAAAAAATACACCTTCACTTACTGAAAATGCTGAACCAACAGATGTCGCATCGGATGTTATGCATCTTGCAAATTGACTATCTGCTGCTATACTTGTATTCAAGTAGTTTATATTTGAAAGAGTTATTAAATTTTCACCATCTAAAAAAGAAGAAGTTATTCCATCTACTCCCGATTTAATATACTTAACATATAAAGTATCAAAACCATCTACTGACTCTGATGATGTTAATCTATTAACTACTACAGCCTCTGCTCCTGATGTTTCTCCTTTAATTCTTATTGTATTATCTACTAAAACTTTTGTATAGTTATTAACTGGAATATTTAAAAAGTTAGGATCTATCTTTACTGAAAAATATTCTTCATCATATGTTGTTCCACCAGGAATTACCATAGATCCTTCTTTAAAGAAGTGTTGTCCAAATTTTTCAACCTGATTTTGAAGAATTGACTGTAATGTTGTTAATTCTCTTGCTTGAACTGGAAATCCTGGTTTAAACAAAACTTTGTGATAGTTTTTGCTATCAACAAAATCGTCAAAATAAGGAGAAACGTTTAAATTTGTATTCTGAGGCATCTTTTTAGAACTCTATGACTATTTTTACTTCTTCTTTTTGTGAAGATGTTCTCGTAACTGGTGCTCGATTATCTATGTATATAATCTCACCAGAATATTTTTTAACATCTGGACTTGCTTTTCCAAGATTAAATGTCTGACCGAGAGAGACATTTCTTCCACCAACTACAGTTGAACTTTTATCATTAAATGTTGTGTCAACAACTAAATTTTCTGGAGATCCTCCAGTAATAGCAGTGTTTAATCCAACAAAATCAAGTTTTTTATAAGAGTATTCTGAAAGAGTAGAAAAACCAACTGGTTGATAGTATTTTAAAATTCCAGTATCTGGATTCCAAGATGCTACATAACCCACTGCGGTAGACCCAACTCCAACTGTTTGTGTAATCAGTGTGTTTGGACTATAAGAAACATTTGAAGTAGTAAGTCCAGATGATGCATCTGGTTTTAACTTTAACGCACTCAAATTAGTCGCAGTCGTATTATTTAGAAGGTCAGTGCCACCAAATTGTAGAGGATTTTTAACCAAACCTACACGAGAAAAATCGTTTCCAACAACATAATCTGGCACATCATCTACATTGTTATCATATTTGGAATACAACATGACTCTAAATCCACCTAGTTCACGATATATGTCCGCACCATGTCCACCTTTAGGAGGTATTACAACTTCAAACTCTGCACCAGATCCCACTATAAGTGTTTTTCCTCCGAAAGTTCCTGATTCAAATCTAACTGAAGCATAAGTATATCCCGTTCCACCAACAACACCCTCAATACTTTCTACAACTCCACTGTTAATATTGATAGAAACTGTTCCACCTGTTCCATCTCCAGTGATTGGGATACCAGAAATTGTTCCAGTTGATGATACTGTTCCACTGTCATCAATACTGTAACCAGATCCACCGTTCTTAATAACCACGGTTTCAATTTTTCCATCAACAGCAGCATCTTTTATATTTGAGTTAGTTGCATCACCCCATTCTTTTGGTAGTGGTATGTATGCAGTAGTTACAAACTTAACTATATCTGATGGTGAAATAGTATAAAGATACTTCCATAAGTAACCATCTGAACCATTACCTGCTTCTTGAGGTACTGTATTTGTATGAGTTGGTTCAAATAGTGATTTTTGGCCATTTGGATTATCTGGATTTGATCCATTGTTAATACACAAATATAGATTAAATTCTGAATTCAATACAAAATAGTTTGACCCATATAATGTAGTGGACTTAGTTTGTGGAGTTCTATTTGTAGAAGAATAATTATTTCTGTACATCTCATAAATTGTTCCTGTTTGCCAATCTAGTCTAGGAACAACTCTTCTAACATCATTTGAAGTTATTTTTTTCAGGAAAAGCATACTATCATAGTAAAAATTCTCTTGATCAAAAGCGTCCACAGGATTTGGTACAGGATTTCCCCAGTCTGAAGCACCATAATTTTTTACATCGACATTCTTCGGATTTGGATGTCCCAAAAAACTATAATAGTTATTATTTCCAGTTGTGCCAATACCTACAAAACTGTCTATAAAAGTTTCTGCGTTTAATATACGATATTGGTCAGTGATTATTGCTGGCATTGATACTTACATTTTTTGATTATTTATACCTCTTATGTATAAAGTGTTTTCATGGGTAGAGTTCTTATTACTTGAGCAGAGGTTTCAATTCCTACTAATCCGTTTTGATTATGGAATGTAAATGATTTAGAATTGTTATTTCTAGAAATACCAATTGATCCCCAACTATATGTTCCAAACTTAAAGTGAGTTGACAAACCTGTAGTATTTACCCCTGTAATAGAATTGACATTTGCAAAAACTCTTACTATTGAAGATCCTACTGATACATGGTGTTCAGCAAAATATACATTATCTAAGAAAGTATTTCCAACACCAACAGTCTCTGGGCCTGAAGATGTAGTTTTTATACCAGTAACCCCATCACCAATAAAAGTATTTTTCACTACAAAGTAATCACCAGTAGTGATTCCTGACCTTGATATTTGATTTCCACTAGGACTTGCTGAGTATATTGTAGGATCTGGTTTAAGTTCAAAGAACAGAGCAGGGCCAGTAGTATTGATACCTACAGCACTTGTTCCGATTCCAACTATGATACCATAATCACCAGCATAAGTTACTCCTTTGATTGTTTCAACAACTGCTGTTGTACCTAAACCAACTATATTAATATCATTTTTAGTTTGACCTAAATTATCAACTTGCTTAAATAACCAACTATCTTTAACATACATTTTAGTGTCAGTTGAAGTTATGGATTTAATAATACCTGTTGTTGGTAGTATTTGTGGTTCAAGATAGTTTCTTTCTTTTGATATTTTGATTCCATCAATAATCATATCATTTGTTTGCTTTCTCCACATTGTGGGTCTATTAAAATCACTATCTGTGGATATTCCAACTCCACCATATGTTGTTGTTTCTACGGTATCTGCTGCTATCAGTTCATATACTATTCTATTATCTTGCTCTGAAACGCTATCAGCGTATTGAAGTTTTAGTTCATCACCTGGTTTTACACTCTCGTCAACATCCACTTCAACAAAATCATCAGTAGATCCAGTGTAAAAATACATTTTAAATTTACTACCTGCTTTTGGTGCTTCTTTAAATGATATTCGGGTACCACCTTCAAATTCATAATCTTTATCTGGTTTTTGTAAAATGTCATTTATAAAAATTAACAGATTATTTTTTAACACGACTCCAGATCCTTCTTGAGCAACTATACTATAGTATTCCTTACTGGTAACTGTACGAGTTATTAAGAATGATTTTCTAAATCCATTAAATTGTGCACTAAAATCATCAAGTTCTAGTAATTGTCCAAAACACCATCCTGCAAATTTATCTTGGAATTTATTCTTAACAGTTATATTAAACACACTTGTTCCAATACCAACTTGGAATGGTAAGGTTGTTAATTGTAAATTATCCCCTATTTCATACCCAATACCACGATCTGCCATATCAAATGATATTATACTACCACCAGTTCCAACTATAACATCCATTTTAGCTCCAGACCCACTTCCACCGTCTAACGGTATATTTTTGTATGGACTTGGTAGAGGAGCAGTCACAAAGTTTAAACTAGTGGAAATACCTGAAGAAGTATAACCACTACCTGGATTTGTAATACTTACAGCAGTAACTATACCTGCTGTTACAGATGCTTGAACAACAGCACCAGAACCTGTAGTTGATGCGATTGAAATGAGTGGTGGAGATAAGTAACCAGCACCACCAGTTACAATACCCACTGACTGAATAGTTCCAGTTGCTGATACGACTGCGTTAAATAATGCTTTTCTTGGAACTTGATAACCACTTCCTATTCCAACATCAAATTCATTTATGATTCCCCCTCTAGGTAAATCATTATTTGCTGTAGATCCTGTAAAATCAATAGTTTGTCCAGTTCCGACAATTTGATAATCAGATTGATTAATATCACCCACATCACCATAGAAAGGTCTTTGGAAGATATTATTGATTAATACCACACCAAAACTAGTATTGATACCAGTTAACTGAGTACCACTAGTAGTTAAGTTAAATTTATCGGTTGTTCCATCAAATCTATCTGATATATCGTCTATAATTTTATTAGTATCATAATTTAATCTATAGTATGCTCTTCCGTTAAATGTAGAAAATGTAGTAATTCCTGTGCTTCCTGTTGGCCCATAAGGTGCTTCAGAGAAATATAACCTACCCTCATTAATTCTATAATCACCTTTAAGAACTGTAACTGCTGCACCAACTGTATGTGCTGCAGCAACTGTTCCCATTTCACCTCTAATAATACTTAATGAATTAGTTGATCCAACACCAACTAAATTAACTTTTATGATTTCGTCTTCAATTCTAAGTAAAGACTTACCTGCTATTTCAGAAACATCATTTAAGAATATGGTATCAGTTGATATTCCTACTTCACTTGACAATCCAACAGATACAACTGTCGATACACCTACAGGACTTTGAATTATGTTATCAATACTAATTAACGTTCTAATGGTAGCGTCATCAGCTGGAACTGATAATGTGTGATTGGTTCCAATACCAGTTATACTAGTAAATGATACTGCAGTGCCAGCATTTGCAAAACTAGCAGCAGTTGCTACTTGTATAATATCGCTATCGACTTTTATTGCAAAAACAGTAGATGGTAGTAATGTAGTTAGACCAATACCAGGAACATCAGTGCTTGCAATTCCAATAGATGATTGACCAGATTGTGGTTTGTATATTAACCTTTCACCAGTGTTGAAATTATGTTTAGGTATAGTTAGTTGATGTGTGTCAGTTGCGATTCCTGAAGATGGATTAAATCCTCTATGAAATAATGTATCCCCATCAGTAAATAAACTAAAACTGGTGATTCCAATAACTCCACCACCAGTAGATGTCACTATGCCTGTGAATTGTGAACTTATATCATCAATTAAAAGAACTTTGTTAGTTCTGGATTCATTATAATCAGTTATTATCTTAGATTTAAATACAACTAATTTTGATAGATTTGGATCTTCTGTATCTTCACTAACCATATCATAGTAGTATTTTTCATGAACAGATGCTTCTTGATCAATATCAACTTCTAAACCAAGTTCACTATCTGAATTTAAAGTATGCTGTGCGGTAGATCCTATTCCCAAATTACAGAAATTTTTAAAACCAGCAGTATGATCTAAACTATTGACTGCATCTTTCCAAGTATTAAATGGAACTGCACCTTTAACGGAATATGAGAACCTTTGATAGTAATCATTATCATGTAATCTTTGAATGTCTAAATTAAGTTTTCCAACATCAGTTTTCCAACTATTAATAATATTTGCAGTTGCGTCAACATTTAAATCAAAGTCAAACTTAAACTGCTCAGTTACAGTTCCCTTATTATTACTTGTTTTACCTACAATAGAGTCTTCTTTTGTAAAATCTCCAGTTACATCAAATACTTTTAATGTTTGTGATACATCATCCCAACCATTTTCCGCAACAGTTCCTGAAACATTTTTACCAACAACCTGAACTATTTCATTTTCAAAAAATGCTGATTTTTCAAATTCTGGTGTAAATTGTGCTAAATCTGTTTTCTTTATAACTCTACCGAAGTTATTCTCTTGCTGATAGGTTCCACCAGTAGTTCCAAGTCCAACTAAAGAGTAACTTACAGATTCTTGACCACCAGTAGTAACGATACCAGTAACTGTAAAATAACTATAATCATAAGCACTAGAATTATACCCATCATTACCATCTGTTGTTTTAATGTTCTCAACAAATATCTCGTCTTTTACTGCAAATGGAAAACTTCCTCCTTGATTGAAGAAACCACTAGCAGAACCAGTTTCTGGATTTGGTGCCCTTAAACTTAAAGTAACTGTTTTATTACTATCAGTTGTTGCTCCAATGACTACAACTCCATTTGAATTAATTGTAGGAATGATTCGAAGATCTTTTGATAATCCGCTATCATTAGTTAAAATCTGAACATTATTAACTGAAGTTCCGTTTAAAGTTGTCTGAGCAACTATATTTGGTTTTCCTATTGCAATTACTTTTGGTGGACTAGTGTAATTTGTTCCACCAGTAGCAATACCTATACTCTTAAGTGTGAATATATCTTTTAATCCTAAAATTACGTTACTATCTGCTTTTGGTTTTAGTGTGTGGTCTGGAGAAAATTCTAATCCTTGATTAAAAACTTGGGTTTTATTGACGCTCCCTATGCTATCAGTTTCTACAGTCAATACCGCATTTTTACCATTAGTAGTTCCGATTGATGTGATAATTGGTAATTTATCAACATTGAATCCTTTATTCAACACATTTATTGAATGTATTCCTCCAATTTCACCCAAAGATTTTGTGGAATAAAATGCAGATGAGAATCCAGTTGAGGTATATGATGTTGTCTCTGCAATTCCAGTAGGATTAAATTTAAATACGTTTGTTCCAATACCTGTAACTTTAAATTGTTTATTAAACTTAGAGTCAATGACTATTATTTGTGAATAATTTGGAACTCTTTCATCGACAGCAAAAGATAGAGTTTTAATTATATTAGTATTTTTACCCTCTACTTTGTAATAAAATTCTGATGCTAATGAACTTCCTACTAAAACTGTAGTTTTTGCATCTGTTTTTGTAATTAAATCACTATTATATTTTGATTTGAAATTAGCATCTTCATAGAATTCTATGTCAAAATCATCTAAACTTGAATCTGAAGTTAAAAATTCAACAGTATTGTTTTTATATAAAGATAACTTTGGATTTATTTTTGATATTTCATGACTTGTTCCACCAGTCGTACCAATTCCAATATAATTATAAGGGAATATTGATAAATCATATGAATTTTGTGCCAGTCTTATAGTATCTCTAGAATCTTTAACAACGTAGTATACTCCATTATCAACCAAAGGAGTGGCTGGAGTTGCTGAATTGTAAACAATCAGATCTCCTGTTTCAAAATCATGATTAGCAATTGTTATTTTTGATATTGTTGTTCCAATTCCGATTGCTGAATCTGTAAATGATATTGGATTTACAACCAACTTTCTAATATTTTCATTGTACCTTAAATCAAAAGTTTGAGTTCTATCAGATGTTATATGTAATTCAAATTCATCATTTACTGATAATCCGTGTTGTTGTCCTGTAGTTGTAGCAGTCGCAACAGTTACTGTTCCATTTACTCTTCTTAATGATCCAGAAATATTATCTGTAATTGTTTCAATTTTATTATCATCACCTGCTGTTGTCTGAACTGAAGTAAAGAATAAACTATTGTTCAGAAATCCAGTTTTGATACTAGATAATCCAACAAATTCATTGTTAAATTTAATACAGTAGAATTTATCGATAGTTGATAAATCAAAATCACTTGCTAAACTTGCAGTTCTTGCTGCTCTTATTGTAGATCCAATTGAAACTAAAGTTACTTCATCTCCATTTTTGAAAGGGTGATTTGGTATGTATATTGCTTTTGGTGGAATTGATTTATTAATAGGTGTGGTGCCTGCAAATCCTACAACTACATTGGTAGTTGTACTTCCAATACCTACAGATTTTGCTCCTTCAAAGTATCTAACTTTTGATAATTCTAAGTTTTTATTTTCAATTTTTTTAGAAACTTTATAAGTAAATTCTGTTTCTAATTTATTAATTAATGTTCCTGAAGCATGAGTTGCAGCAGAAGTTGAGTTATGTTTCCTTCTAAGTCTATATTTATTGTTGACATCATCAAAATCTATGATTAAAAATTGTTCCGAATCAATCTGGATAACATCATTAATTTCAAATTTTCGATTAGTAGTAGGATCTGAGAATGTAACAAACGTTGTAATTCCAGTGGTAGTATCAATTGCCATTGCTTCTGATAAAGAAGAAGTTACCGTAGATAAACCAATAGTTCTAATACCTTCTATATTCTTGTATGTAATTGATGATATTCCAGATATTTCAACAATATCCCCATCAGAAAGACCATGAGGTACAGTCGATACTCCAGTTACTTTACCATCAAGTATAGAAAATCTTATATTATCTACTTCGGTATTTGTAGTTCCTACAGATACTATTGACTTACCTCTAATTTGATCGACACTAGCAGATATAGTTATATCATTAAAGTTTATTTTATCATTAACTTTATATCCCGTTCCTGATTCATTAACAGTGACACTAGTTATTGTTGAAGTATCAATGCCATCAACTTTAACTACTGCCTTTGAATTTAATGAATCATCAAGAAGTGGATAACTTCTAAACTCATCATTCAATCCCAAATGAGTTACATTTCTTTTGTATTCTCCAGTATTTAAAATACTATCTGATTGAACCTTTGTTACGTCATAATTAAATTCGTCTGTAGCATTACGATGTAAAAATGTAATATAGGGAAATGATGGGTTCTTAGTGGTTTTATCAATACTTGAAAAATAAGCATAAGTTCCATTTGGAAAATCACTATTTTTTACAAATTTACCATTATGCTCATCTAAATCTCCACTTTCTTTGTAAACATAATCTTGAACAAAATATCCATTTTGATAAGATGGTCTTAGTGCAGTGTCTCCAATAATATCAAGTTCATAACTAGACTGCATGAATGTGGTAATTCCTGAACTGTTCTCACTAACTGGGCCATAAATTGGATTTCCATCATATGCCCATCCAACTATTTTAGAATGACTATCAGTTAACTCTGTAAAAGTTGCGTCTATGTTATCTCTAAGTAAACGTCTATATTTTTTAACTGGATAAAATGAACATATTTTATTATTATTAGTTAAAGATATTGCTCTTACTTGAACAAGTTCAGAATTATTTTGAGTCAGTACGTGGTTATATCTTTCTACTGAATTTATTTTCCACTCATGTATGTTTGATCCAATACTTGAGTCAGATCCAGAAGGTGTAATCTTTATAATTGTATTGTTAGCATCATACCCATCTCCACCAGAAATTATGTTAACACTTATTATTTTTCCATTACTAACAACAGATTCTAACTTGGCAAATGCTCCAGTTGTTCCTGAAGTACCACCTACCCCAACTACTTCAAGTTCTGGAGGTGTTGTGTATTCGGATCCAGAATTTAATATATCTACATCAGTTATTTTTCCTCCAGAAATAATTGGCACTATAAAACCATCTTTACCTGTAAGTAATCTTATATTAGGTCTACGGAGATAATTAACAATATTAGTAACTCCATAACCAACTCCACCATCTCGAACAAAAATATTTTTTAATCCACCTCTTACTATTGGTTTTGCAGATGCTTTATAATAATCTGGTATTGTAGTGGTTGAACCAACAGAAACTTTACCATCAATCTTAACTTTAATGTCTGGATATTTAAATGTGTGAGTTCCAACTCCAACACTACCCAAATTTACATATATCTTTCTATCATAATTTATGTTTGATACAATAGTTGATGTTCCTGCACTGCTTAACTTAAACTTATCATTATCAATAACAGTAACTTTATATGCAACTGATGTAGATAAACCAGATATGACAGTATCACTACAAAGATACTCCAATACATCACCATTTCTAAAATTATGATTTTTCGCATATATGTAATTGTTAAATGTGTTTATGCCAACGAATGTTTTAAATATATCTTTTCTATCAGTAGGAGGATATTGCTGAGATGAAACTAATACTTTGTGATTAGAGTAATTAGAACCAGAGTTATTAACTACAATTCTATCAATTATTTGTCTTATTTTATTAGATCTAAACGTATGACTTCGATTACCAAATGCAAAAAGATCTAATAATTTAGTTTTGGTAAGTGCTCTATTTTTAGTAATTGCTAATTTGAATGAATTATTATCAATCTTTGCAATAAAGTAATTGCTTCCAGAGGTTAATCTATCGGTAGAAAATCCAACGTTAACTCCAGTATTAATTCCTATTGGAGTTCCTGTGGCAATATATGTAACTTCTTCACCATCTAAAAATCTATGTTCACCTACAATTGTGTCATTTGTTAAATTTACATCAAAATCAGTAAATGTTTTGCTATGAGTAAATCCTTTCATTTTTACTTCACATAAAGCACCTGTTCCATTTCCACCTGTTATACTTGCGGAGGGGACTTCAGAATAGTCAAATCCACCTTCATTTACAATTATCTCAGATAAACCACCAGAAAAGTTTGCATACGCTTCACAACCGCTTCCAGAGTCGTCTGTGATTGATATAGTGGGTGAATTTACTACATTAAAATTATTCCCAGAGTTTAAAACTTCAATATTGTCAATTTGTCCATAATATACTGCGTCTTCAGAAATTGGAGAATGATACTCAACACCATTTAATGATACTCCAACTGGGCCAGTTATGTTTGAGTTATTTTTTGATATTTGTGGAGTTTTATATATTCTCTTGAAACTGTCTTGATTAGTTAGTTTTTTTCCATCATATAAACTTGCAGGTGTTATCGTATGTGTTCCAGTTCCTACACCGTCATACTTAATTTCTTCAAAAATATTTCTGTATAAGTTTGAGGGATTTAATGCTAATTTAAAAGTATTACTATCAACTACATTTACATAAAAATATCCACTTGTACTACCACTTACTCCAGAATCAGATGAAATTGAAAGATAAACTCTTTCACCATTTAAAAATTCATGATCATTTATGGATATTGTGCTTGTATTTGTGCTAATTCCAGATGAAGCAACTGTTTTTGATCTATTTGTAGTCTGAGTATCAAATGATGGATATCCAGAAAAAGTAACATAAGTATTTTTATCAGTATCTGAGAATGAATTTTGTATATTTGAAAGAAGAGAGGTAATACCAAAGTTAGATGAGGCATAATTTAACTTCTTCTTAATAATATAATCACCAAATACAATTGAACCAAATGAAATTCCTCCTGTAATCAAAAATCTGGTAGCACTATAAACATCATCAACAATTGCATCTTGAACAATTAAACCACCAGTGTCTTTAAATATTACATCTACTTTATCACCGATATTTAAAAAATGTTCTGTTAAAGTTTCAAAAGTTGTTTGTCCTGCTTGATGTTGTTGAACATTTACATATGAAAGATTATTATAAAACCAAGTATTGAATTTTTTATCAGATACATCATATTTTTCACCAAGATGTTTAACTCTAATAGAATCACCTATGTCAAAATATTTGGTAGTATCGACATTATCAGAAACACCAGAGATAGATCCAACTATTCTCATCTGACATATCTTAGTTAAATCATTATCTTCATAACCATAAACATATTTTGTATCTGTGATTGGATCTGATTCTGTTAAAAGTCGTGTTACACCAGTACACCCAAAGAATTGATTGCTAGATTTAGATGTATACTCTGCCAAAGTGTAAACATTGTCATCATTAAGATAATAAAAGTTACCAGTTGCTCCGAACCCAATTGTGGAGTCTACAGTAAGAACTTCTGTAGTTGATGCTGTGCCAACCACCTTTGTTTTTGTTGAAACATTAAATTTATCTTTTATCGTTCCTTTTGAAAAGGATACTTGATAATATTTTTTATTTCCTAAGTATTTTGTGGTTACATTTGATACTGCACCACTTGCAGTTGGATTTGTGAATGAATCTTGGTATATTTTAACACCAATTAGATTTAAAGGATTTCCAGATAAAACTTCAATTACAATATCATCAGTTACATCCCATTCAGCCTCTGATGGCATTAAAGTTTGCTCAAAAGGTTTAATTATCTCGACCTGTTCTCCATATAATACTTGAAAAAGAATTTGTAATGAGGTATCTGTTCCTTTTGAACTATAAAAATCTCTTGCTCTTGATAAAACGTTCTCTACATTCAATCCATACGCAAAATCTCTTCCTTCTAAACCAGGTAAAAAATTACGTCTAAATTTTTTGTAAAATTGAGTTACAAAAAGAAAACTTAAATTAACTACTATTGAATTTTCAATATGTGCAGAAGCATTTGTATCACTAAATGTTAAAAACTCAGGATTACCTTCAGTTTCAATTGCTGATATTCCACTAAACCCACGAACACATCCAGTAAATGAAGTTTCAGTCTTTCCAGTATATGTAATAATTTCATTATCAATTTTTAGTAGACCATACTTATCTGGAAATCCAGTAGTTTGATTTACATTAATTACATCATCATATGCATACAAAAAAGAAGATACAAGAACTGGTGATTCTGGTGCAGTACCGTTTGGAACATTAACCGTTTGCTTTTCAACTAAAGATATATCTGAAACAGTAGATATTTTTTTAAGAGATGAAATATGATCAGATAAGTATGTTGTTCCATACTCACGTTCCTCAGATTCATAGTATTGAGTTAAAAATTCTATGAAAAGTGGATTATCTGCTTGTATGAAGTCTGGTATTTGACTACCAAGAATATTTGAGATTTTAACTTTTTTATCTGACATCTGTTATCTTGTATATTTTTTGTTGCTAATAAAACTAGATGGTGGTATATAATTTGTTCCAGAAACATTGGAACCAGAAACAAGAACGTCCTCTAATAGGTTTAATTTACTATTTCCTGTAGTATCTAGCACAATATAAAGGTTCTCTTTTGCGACAATATCATTTGATTCTGGAGTTGCTTCAATTTCAATTCTATTTTCAAGTGATGTAGATGTAATTGTCACTGGAAACAGTATCACTTCACCTTTTACATAGTCTATAGTACCTGCATTATTATTGATGTATGTAATTACACCATTGTTAATGGTAAAGAACTTAACAATTCCAGTTAATTGATCATTATTTGGAAAATCTGCCAAATATACGTCTCCATCAACACCTTCAAGTTTAAATGCAGAAGAACGAACATTAAATCCTTCTAAATCTGCATGAAACTTGTTTCCATAGCAAACTTCATAAGTTGCAAGCGTATTATATGAAGGAATTAAGTCTCTTCTTATCACAAGAGTCGTAATATTTGAAGTAATTCCAGTATCAACCTTATCAATTTGAGAAAGTAATTTACTATACTTTAATCTTCCACCAAAAGAGTTGATATCTGCCGATTTTGAGTAACTTTCAACTGCAGATAGTATTCTTGTTTGTAGATTTGACTTATCAGCAATAAATCCTGAGTCATATGACACTGTTGAGTCAAATTCAACATACAAATACATTAAGTCAAGAAATTCTTGCTTAATTCCAGCTACTGTATACTTCTTTAAGTCATTTTTTATTGAATCTTTTGCCACAGCAGACAAAAATTCACCATTTTTTGGTTTTACAGTGATATAAACCTTTCCAAATTCAGGTGGATCGAGTTCTTCACCTCCATAAGCACTTACAGAGTCAATATTTGGATATAAAAATGGTATTAAACTCTTATAATCATTTGGTGTAACTGCCCTATACTGCGATGCATAGACTCTTGGAGCAAGATATTTGATATTATCAATAGATTCTATTGAATCGCCATTCTCAGAGGATTGATTTGTCGTTAAGACAGAGATATTACTTGTAATATCAACATCTACACCATTAGAAATGTATGTAAGTCTTCCTGAAAAGGTAAAGTTAGCAGCATTATTGCCATCCTGTCCATTTGTAACGATATAAGTAACCGTAATTACTGATCCATTTTTTGGTTTCTTACCTAAAATATTATCACCAAACATTATTTGATATTTTTCATCGTCAACTTCCTGAACTAAAAATAATCTAGACTCTGAATTAACATCAAAAATGTTTGTATATGCATTATATGTTAAAATTCCCTCATCATCGCTTACTTCGACACGAATTGAAGACGTGTCAATGTTTGAATTTGGTAAAATAAATCTCTGATTTGCTTGTGAACTGTCTACAACAAAAGTTTTTGTTAGATAGTTACCCTCATATATCGGAATATTACTAAAAGTAGCAAGTCCATTGCTAGTTGGAGTTACTGTAACATCTTCTGGTATTGAAAATGTGAAAGTTCCACCTTGAACAGCACCTAATGCAACTAAACCTGCATTTAATTTAACTTGCTGTGCATTTATAGACGACACGTCAACGTTAAAACTAACTGTTGCAACTGCAGATTTTTTTGATCTTGGTACATAACCGATATTCCTTGCTAATGATACGACATTTTCACGTAGAGTTGCACTATCAATGAAAGATTCATTGACTGCCATGTTCGTATTGTAAGCAGTTATGTAAGAGTTATACGCTAAAGTATCAATTAAAATCGAAAAGTTTGATCCTTCAAAGTCAAAATCAGAAAAATTTGAGTTTGATCTCAAATAATCTTTGATTTGAGCCCTTAAAGTATTAAAATCGAGGTTTGTAAACTGTGTAAATGACATTATATCCTAGTCGGTTGAAGTAAAAATTCGATATTTTGTGTCGGAAATGGTAATCCTGTAATTTCATACTCAACTCTTATTTGCAATTCGTATGAATCAACTAAAGATTCAACAATAACACCTGTTAATGTGATTCTTGGTTCAAAGTTTTGTAGTAAAACAGTGATTTCCCTCTCTAAAAATGATGCAATGTCATCCAAATTCGTTTCAAACAACGAATCTTCGATTGATGTACCCAATAAGTCGTTAAAAAACCTCTCATTTATACGTGTTCTGCATAAATTGACCACTGATTTCTTGATCGCATCTTCATTTTTCAGCACAGTCACGTCATTTGTGACAGGATGCTTCGTAAATGACAAACTAATGTCCTTAAATGCACGAGAAATTTTAACTACCATTCAATTTGATATATTTTTCCTAATATATCTATAAGGGTTTTCTGATATTACGTTTATTTATTGGTCTTCTTTCAAAAATTCTGGTTTTTTCTCCTTTTCTTCCTCATAATAAGCATCAGCATCGTATTCACTGATCAATTTTCGACCAGATTTGATGAATTCTTCTGATTTGTCCATTCTAATGACCATTTTTATCTCCGTATTGAATTATTTATCCTAATTCGGGATTTTCTTTGCGTTCTTTTGCTGTTTTCCAGAAATAATTCTCTTCTGAACCCAATCCATCACGATCATGACCATTCTCTACCTGATAATACACGGTTGATACTTTAAAATCAGGATTCTTAGGTGTCTCAGGAGTGATACTATTGTCATATATCCTCATTCTATTGTTTGGATAGAGACAAAACTGTCCATTATCGAGTTCTAAGAGGTTATGACTCTTATGTTCAGCTGGTTGTTCACTTGTAGAGTAGTCAATTGCATCTACATCTTGATGATAGTTGTCTAAAGTGCAAATATATGTGCCTGTTTGCGTTCCATAGTCTCTTGTAAGCACTTCATAGTGCATTGAACCAATAAATTGCTTCTGTACTGCTACGACTCCGTAGTCCATACAATTCCAGAATTGTAGGTTATGTAACGTCATATCAGGTTTGGGTGTCTCAGGGTCAGTTGTGAACGCAGAGATGGGCAATTTATCAAACATCGCAGCATACTCTGGTAGATAAGTCTCGAAGTAGAAAGCACGACCTGGTATACTCTTGGCAGCAATCCATACTCCTTTCACAAACTCACCATGACCACTCTTGTGGTCGGTTAGATATTCTTTTCTTACCCATACCTCGTAGGAGGGTAAATTTGCAATTAAACAAGCCATTTAACTATGATGATAAACTTCGACGTAAGATTGACATTTTGGACAAGTAAAGGTTGAAAAGAAGTCGTACTCTGACTCCTCTCCATCGTTTACATCTTCCATACTATGATCGGCACCCCAGATTAACTCAGTGCCACAGTGCCAGCAGTTCATCTGCCTTGACCCCTGTATCTCTTCTTTGCACCGTTACGACTCGTAGCAGAGTACTTACTATGCTTTCCTTTTCCTTGTCTTGTCTTCTTTGGACGACTTTCAATTAATGAATCACCCATACTGAATCTTGTTGCCATAATTAATAATTCCTAAACTTTAACGACGATTTTTTGACTTTGACGACGATTTTTTCACCGCCATTTTGTAAATGGTTTTGACTCTATTGCAATCTTATCCTTTGCTTCGATTAACTTTGCTGTCTCGATTTCATCACTTTCATCAGCATTTGTATGATGTGTGACCTCCTTGAGAGTTTTAAGGTATTCGAGAACGTGCTCTCTGATTTCCATCAACTGGTCATAACAACCCTGATTGTGGGCACAACCTCGAAGATTGTGATCAGGTTTCAGCACCGACTCTGTAAACAGGTCTAATGCTCTCTGATACTTCTGAGAAGGTGACTCAGATTGGTCGATTGAATTCTGATCGTGCATAGCGTCCTCCTAGATGACTCTTGTTTTCTCGTGCCCGACTCTGATGAGTGGATCGCACCAGATATCGAATCCTGCCTCGATTGCGTCTAGACAGAATGAAACGTCCTCTCCACACATGTCCTGTACCTCTCCAGACTCGAAGACTTGCATCTTCGGTGCAAACCAAGGGTATTTCATTTCGGCATGCTCAAACACACCATTCTTGATGAGCACCCAACCGAATCCTGTGTAATCACATGTGAACGGTTTTGTTCTCTTACTCATGGTTTCGAGAGTCTCATGGTTCATCACTCCACCGTTCTTACGGAAGTCACCTTCCTCTAACCAGTGAGCAATGGAAGTTGTTCTCCCGTCTTCTGTACAATACCAACCTGCAACAATCTCTCTTTCCTTCTCTGAATCGACGATGATGTTTTTACCAACAACCTGAGTGACTACTTTCCCTTCCTTATCCTTCTGCTCTGTACCATCTGGATTCAATACTGGTTGAATGACATCCTCGTAGGTTCTTGCCTCCTTTGGAATTGCGTTGTTGATCAATCTGTAGAACTTCTCTGTATCAAACATAATATCACTGTCAATCCATAACTGATAGTCATACTTTAGATTACCATCCCATGGCTTCTGATCAGGCCCTCGAAGAACGTTTGCACCTAAACACTTACATCTGGCAAAGTTCACCATACTACTGTAGTCTTGTGATATCTGTATACCTGCACCGTTCTGCACCAAATCAAAGCAGAGTCCTACGAAACTCTTTAGAAACTGATAGGATACTCCTCTACCAGGTAGACAGAATACAATTGTCTTTCCTCTTATTAGTTTTCGACACTCTGCAATATCAAACTCATCTTTCTTTTTCTTCTTCGGCACGTCTGCCTTTACTGTGAATCCTTTTGCCATAACATCGTAATAATTACATTTACATTATACCATTACAATTCAAATCATGCAACAGTCAAGTTATATATCACTGTCTTTTCTCAGTCGAGGGTCGGTTCTTCCAACCTTGACAGCAGATCCTCTAAGTCATCTTTCAACGACCCGTCAATGAGTAGTATGTTATCGTTCTCTAACCGATACTGAAGAGTCTCCATTATAATGTCCTTCTCGTAATGGTCTACACTGATTTTCATTTTCCTATGAGTGAATTTATTTTTATATATCCTTTGCGAACCTTAGACGACTTCTGAAGCCGTGGGAAATTTTTTCTCTGAAAATGGTTTTGAGTTTCTTTTTGCTGGCCGAATATTTTTTTCTACACTATAATCAGAATTAGGAATATGAAACCGAACACTCCGAGTGTTATGAGGGGTCTAAGTATTCCAAGGTATTTGAGACCTGATACAATTGCTATTAGTTTCAATATAAAGTTCACAGATTGTCACCTCTGTAGGTTAGGGTAGTTAGTCGTTTTTAAACCGCAAGGGGGGCACACAACAACACATAAGGATACAAAACAACTGCCATAAGACCACCACGAACTGCCACGAATAGCACGAACTGACCTAACATAAGACACTGCACCCTTATGAGAGTCTAAACAGATTGCCTACTGTCTGTGAGATGTGTCAAAACATAATGAAGTGTTCACATAATGCTGTGGTGTTCTCATGTACTGGTGACAGTGTTCACCCTATAATGTACTGGTGTGAGCAATACTTATAAGACTGCTGTATCTGTTTATACTCTGTTTAGACTGTGTTACTAACTCATAATCACTAACTCATAACGAATTACCCTTATTATACACGAATCTCTGCGTACTGTCAATATGTGTCGTTTCCCTTATACTTGCACTGTGGGGGTTGACTTTTGGAGCATTGTGTGTTATAATGAACGCCAAGATCACTATAAGTACACACATTTAACGAACGAACTCTATAAGGATTCTACTCACATTCTAAACGGATTCAATAGAGAATACATATACCTTTTTTTATACATTTTTAATTGATTTAAAAAAGGTTTATTTATATGCTAAAATAAGGTTGACCTGTCTCTAAGTCTTGGTCATATTCATCAAATTCGGTTACATAAAACAACCCACTCTGAACACTTATGAATTTCTCTTTATCCCTTATCATAACTAGAGTTTCAAGTTCTAACTGTTCCTTACTAAGATGCTGTAATTGCTCTAGTAATTCCTTATACTTCATAGGGTTGAACCCTTAACTGATTGTACTTGGATTTGAGTAAATTTCTGGGCATCTATTTTTGTATAAAAAGTGCTAATAATTTCCCTTAATTTGCCTTGTAATTGGTATTCTTTTTCTAGGATTTCGGGGTCATTCTCTACATAATCTCGACTTAATGCTTCGATTATCGTATTAATTTCCTCTTCACTTAGATTACATTCAAGTAAGATTCCCTTAGTATGTTCCATAATCTACCACTCCATATCGGGTTGTTTTGATTGTGCTTTCTCGACCTTTTCATAATACTTGTCGATTGTTCCCTCTAGTTCCTCGAAAATGTTTTCAACTTCTCTAGGCAAGTCAGGATCATTTGATGTATTATCTTTTGACATATAGTCCTCTAATGTATAAAGGATAATTGAAATTTGTGCTTCGGTTAGTGTAACCTTATGTGCTGTATTTAATGCCATTATGCAATAATCTCCAATTCTTTATAATCATGACATACAACCCGATTGCCATTATCATCAATTAGGATTGTTCGGTTTGATTTGGGTGTATAGTTTTTTGCGTCAGTTTCTCCCTTAATGTAATTGATTAGAACCTGATACTGATTGTTTTTATATCGGACGTTATCGCCAACACCGATTACAGTTGGATTAATGTATCTTTGAATAAACATTTTTTTATGTAAGTTTCCGTAACACATTATTTTTTGTCCTGATTAAGTGGACTATTGAAATATGCTCGATTCACAAAGTATAATAAAACTAGAGTGAATAAGATGCCAAAGAATCCGACAATTAAAATTGGACTCTGNGGTAAGTCGTAAGTTGGTACTGATGTCATTTTTTTTAGTGATGTGGATTGTAAAAGTAAAGCATATACAGTATAATGAATATGATTAGAATGAATAATAAACCTGCCATCTTAATCTCCTATGGTCATTAAGGAATCAATATAACTGGGGTTCTCATCTTCCCAATCTGTTACTGATTCCTCTAAGTTGTCGATTCCATGATGCTCATTCAGAAGTTCGATATACTCGCTTATGATTGCGTGATAGAAATCTTCATCTAATTTTGCCCTTTTTAGAACTCTGCGATAGAGTTCTAATGGAAATACTTTTCTGTTCATTACCAAGTCCCCTCTTTATGTGAATAACCAAACTCATCAAGTAAAATGTCCCTGACTCTCTCTCTGTCTAAAGAATCTCCGTCCCCCCAAGTGCATAACTCGTTGCTGTCGTCAGCACATTGACCAAGATACTTTTCGGTAGCACCTAGAATGTCAACTTTTGAAAGTGGTTTACCCTCTTTGATTAGTGGGTAGAGTGGGTCATTGACTCCGTAGAATGAATCAACATACTCAACAAAGTTTGTTAACATATCGTTGAGTTCAGTAGATGTTGTTCCTGAGTTCATAGTTGTTTCTGTGTTATACATTAATTATAAAGGAAGATAGAATGAAATAGGAAAATAGTAGACAGTAAATAAATTGGAACATGATTAAATTTTTACCCTCTCAATTTCGTTATAATGAAATTCTGCGACAAGTGTTCGATAAATTTCAAAAATCATTTCCATATTAATCCCTTCCCACTCTGTCCACTCTGAAACATATCCAACTTGACTCTCATCATACTTACCACTTTTTAATAGAGGTGCGGATAGAAATTCTAAATTATCATCAATCATAAAAGTCCGACCAAACTCTTCTGAGTTGTATGTCTCAACTGGAAAAAATCTTCCGTTCTCTGAGTCAAGATACTCTTTGAATAAAAATGTTCTCATTTTTTTGTCTCCTCGTAAGAATGAAATAATTGATAGTAAAGGTCATTTTGGATTCCAAATTCAAATGAAACATTTGCTTCGGTCTCGTCAGTAGAGTTGTAAATCTGAGAGATGACTTCATACTCTTTTGCTGTTAGTGTTCTCATTATGCAACCTCTCTGATATATCCGTTTTCTGCTTTGATAAATCTATCTAACTTTGCAATGTCAAGGTCTGCATCATCAAAGTCAACTTTTGCACAACCATCAACTCCCCACTCTGCTAACTCCTGTACAAACTCTGCGAAGTCTGCACAAAAACAAGCAACATTCTGAAAGTTCTCAACTTCGAGGATTCTGTTGATGATTCTGTCTGTTTTTGAAAGTTTGTTCATTTTGAAATTCCTTTGTTATACTATTATTATAATGGATAGGTCACTTAAATCTACCGATCATGTGACAGTAATTTAACTGTCATACTACATCAATTCTTTTCCAAATCTTCCGCAAAGATAAAAACCCATCTTAGAATTAGGATTAAGAATTACATCATTGAATTTTTCGGGAACATACTCTCCTTTTGAATTTTTTGATGCTTTTGTGCGAATTTGTAGCAATTTGTTCTTACCTGTTATAGTGTAAGATGGTTCTCCTTTTTTTCTGTTAATTGGTTGACCTTCTAATTGATTTAACTCAATTTTCAACTGGTATGCGGTTCTGATTTTGTCACATATAAAGTTATAATCCTCTTTCAACTGTCTATAATGTTCTTTGTCTGTGGTTTGATTTGTCTCAACAAATCCTAAAAAATTGTTATCTCTATCAAATCCAACATATAAAGTTTGTTCTAATTTTTTTCCAACTTTTGAGTCATTAAAAGAAACACCTTTTAAAATTTCGGGAATACAATGGTTTAGTTGAGTAACTGCGATTGACTCTCCTCTAGTGTAAGTTTTTAATTCTCCATCTACCATATCAGTTAAATTTGAACTGTTAGGAATACCTAAAAAAAGTTCTAGCAACTGACCCCTATCTCCTTTGTTTGTGCTAGGTTTTGGTAGTTTAGGAAAATTAACTCCCTGTAATCTAACTTTAACTTCTGAGAATGAAAGAGTCATTTAAAAAAATTCCTTTGTATATACTTAATTATAATGGGTAGATACAATAAATCTACCCATAATGTGACAGTTATTAATTGTCATAAGGTGCTTGAAACAACTCACATAACTGGTTTTGAGTATCTTTTGTTAATTCAAAAGTCTCTTCGTGGTCTTGATATTCTGATAGAGCATAATCAATAATATCCCACTGGTCATCAGTAAAAAATTTTCTGACTATCTCTAATTGTTCCTTAGTGTATTTTGTTCCGTTGATTGTTCTCATAATGAAATACCGATTAATTTTTTGATTTGCCTATCTAGGACTTTTGAATAAAATTTGTTGTTTCGAGGACTTTTTGGTGTGGTCACTAAAACTCCTGTTACAATATGCTTAAAGACAAGATGATTAGTTTCTCGAATTAAAATAAATCCGTTTCTCTTCATCTTCCTTTTAATTTCCCTCTGCTTCATACCGTCATACCTGATACAAAGGGAACTGTTGAACCATCTAGGTCATCTGATAAGAACCATGCCCAGTTTTTTTGATTAAGTCTCATACTAGGTACAAACTCATCAAGTAAAGCGTTTAATCTGGACTTAGTTGTAACTGACCTCCAACCACCATCAAAAATCTGAAGTTGATTTGTTGCTGTATCTACAGATGCGATATGATTGCCATGTAGGAATACTTCAACAACTTCTCTATAAACTCTAACCATAGTATTAGAACCTGCCCAGTTACGTCTGTATCTGATTGCTGTGTTCATTTGCTGTTCGATTTTTCTCATAATAAAAAATGAATGATTGCTTGTTATGTACTTATTATAATGGATAGGTCATAAGAATCTACCGATCATATGACAGTAATTTAACTGTCATGCACACTTCCATTTAATCTTCTTTTCTGTGTTTAGAATGTCAAAACAAATTTCGCATAAACATTCTGCACTTGGTAATTCGTCTCTCCAATCATAATCCTCTTCAATCGGGGAATCCCAATAGTAATATAAATCGGGTTGATAATCTTGTATGCAATGGTCTGAAGTTTTTGGATACTCCATAGACTCCCTGTGTGATTCATCAAAGTTGCCACACCTATCGCAATATGCCATTAGAATAAATCCTCCATTTCTAAAAATTGGTTCATTGAAAAAACATGACTTGTCTCACCTGTCTTATTATTATATTGTAGAGTGACGTAGTTCCAAAAAAGCATACCGTCAATATACTTTAATAAATCATTACCAGTTTCAAGTCTAGTATTTTTTGAAAGTGAGTTTACTAAAAGTTCCCTTTCTGTCCACTCTTTTGAAAATGTTTTGAATTGAGTCATTGACATTTGTTTGTTATACTTTATTATAATGGATAGGTTATTAAAATCTACTCAAATTGTGCCAGTGCTTCAGTTGTCACATATTGTGCTGGTCTTTTAGTGTTTATGGTTACTGCATAGTTGTAATTTTCAAGTCTATCAAATAACTCATCTGCCATATCATTAATATGAATCAATTTTTTATTAACTGTCTCAGTTACAAAAGTCAAAACTCTTAATCTGACATTCTTCTTAACGTCTCCTAGAAAATCTTTGACTTCATAATAGTCAACTGTCATAGCACCATCTGATGATTTGATTTGCATGATAAAAAAAAATTCCTTTGTGTTATACTACCATTATAATGGGTAGGTTATTAAAATCTACCCATGATGTGACAGTTTAATCTTTGTCTGTATATTCTCCTTCAACTACTCTAGTTCCGTTGAGAGCATACCAAACTAATTGAGCATGACCATATTGTTGTGCCATGTCATATAATAAATCATAACCAAAATCATTTAAAACTGGTTCCCTGATTATTGTGTTTGGGATTTCTATAAATTTTTGAATCATCATTTTAAACTCCTTTAACTGTGTTGGATAGGTATGTTTCTTTAGCAGCACAAATATTATCAAATAAATTATCAAATGTTTGAACATCAAAATCATCTGACTCATTTAGATATTCAACTATCTCATCTTGAGAACACATGATATTATATAAGTGGTCATACTGACCTTGTGTAAGTTCAATACATAATCCTTTTTTCATTGTGCTAACTCCCAAAATCTTTTGTTTGTTTCTGCTTCGATTTCTGGTAAAATACCATTATCAGAATTTTGCTCAAGTGCATATAACTGGTCATCAGTTAGATTATGCTCCTTACGATAATCTTCCCACACCTCATCATAAAGATTTTCGAGTAGGATTTCGTTTTGTAAATTTGACATTTTGAAATCTGTTTGTTATACCTTTATTATAATCGGTAGGTTATAAAAATCTACCGATCATGTGACACTATTTCAACTGGTTTATAGATATCCTGCTGTTTCCATTCCTGGTTCATCATAGAACCAACTGAATCCAAGTTCGGGAAACATATCCCTTAATTTTTCGCATACCTCTACAGGAGGCCCCCACGCTGTGTTAAAATTAATTTCAATTTGCTCATCATCATAATCATCTACCTCTACACTTCCATTAATATCCCACTTAGTTCCCCAATTTGAAATGTTCCAATCGTACCAACGTGAATCTTGTTTACCACTCTTTGGAAATTCCATAGTTACGAATGACACTTCGCCAGTTTTTGGATTTTTGTGTTCTCTTCTTACTGGTAACTCTCCATCTTCATTTGGTGTATTATTCCAATCTGGACTAGGGATAATCTTACCAAAGACAGTATCCTTAGATTCAAAAATTTCTTGGACTTTTTTAATTTCTTTAGTTACATTTTCCCCTCTGGAATAAACTGTAACTCTGTTTCTGCACCAGTTTGGCATAATTGAAAAATGAATGAATGTTTGTTATGTTTTAATTATAATCGGTAGGTTACGAAAATCTACCGATTGTGTGACACTAATTTAACTGTCATCTTCTAAGATTGACCAGTAATTACCATAAGATAATATGATACCATCAACTTCAACATCATAAGGATAGAATCCAAATGTGTTAAAATGATCTTCAACATATTCCTTAATTAATTGCTTAGTAGTCATTAGAATGGGTTGCTCCAGTTGTATGCCTGATAATCTGTAACTAGACCATCTTTATTGAGACCATCAACATAATCATTAAATGCTGTTCTCTTCGCAATTTTATCTCCTCTGAAATGTGGATTGCACTCTACGAAGTTTCCCCAACATTCTCTAAAATCTGCAACTGCTTCCTTTTTAGTCATTCTGTAGTTCATAAAACTTTTTGTTGTTACTACTATTATAATGGAGCAAGATGCTAATTCAATCAAAATTAGACACTAATCAAACTGTCACATTGAATCAACTAATTTATCAACACATTCGCTATAATGCTCATCTGCTGTTTTTTTCTTATGGTAAAATCTTTCATCTAATTCAAGATTATCAATTACTGCTTTGGTCGCTTCTAATAAATCCTCATCATCAATATCAAAATCCGCAAGTTCGACCAACTCATAAATTTTTTCAAATAGATAATTGAATTGAGTATCGTTAGTTCTCATTAATACTTCCCTCCTGTGTTATTGATGTCAATAAAAGTATCGTCTCTTCGGTCTTTTTTAAAATCGCAATCTGCATATTCTTTGATGTCCTCGACTACCTCATCAAACGAATCTTCCCAATAGTTTTGTGCTTCATCAATAAATTGAGTATCTGACATTTTTTCATAATATCTGTCAAGGTCGTCCATCACATAAGCAACTAAATCTTTTGTTGACATATTATCAACATATCTTTCAACTAAAAAAGATTTTAATTCACTAATAAGTTTTGGTGTAAATTTGGTTTTGTTCATTTTTAAATCTCCATGTAAACTTCATCAGGTTCAATAATACCTAACATTTGCATAAGTTTATCGTAGGTTTCTCTACCACTTGATGTCATACTTTGATAATCCCAACCTAAATCTGATAACAAGTCAACAAACTTGTCTCCGTTTTTGTCAACTAATAGTTGATTATCTTTAACACCTATGTTTAATGGTTCAAGTTTAGTTTTTGTTGTCATTAGACTTCTCCCTCTTCTGGAAACTGTGATAGATACGCATTAGCAAGATGTGACACGAAAAACCACGCACGTTGACCACTCACTCTATTTTCATCACAATAGTGTGATATGGCATCTTCAACCAATTCAGATATTTGAACTGCTTGGTCTCTCATTTCTTTGATGTCGTCCATAATAAAAAGAAAAAAAGTTTTGTGTAAGGTGGTCAGGTGACGTGAGAGGCATTACCCATGACTCCGTTTGACTCCTTACATTATTATAATAGTACCTATCCGACACGAATAGGATTTTTATGTGACACTAATAAAATTGTCACATCAACCAAACTTTATCCATTTAATTGGATTACCNTTAGTTGACTTCCATAAGTAATTTACACCTATGGAATTAACGAGAGACTCGCCAGTTCTTTTTGCTTCCATAAAATTATCAAATTCCCAGTAATGGGCATCTTTTGAATGAAAATCGAAAGTATCAGTTAAAATCCATTTTTTCATAGTTTTAGGGGGGTTACTATCGTACCTAAAGTTAAAAACAACCACCTTACAGGCGATCCTGGTGGGAGCAAAAGTGTATCAGCACTATACTATTTGAGTTGAATCTCATAATCTATAGATTTGATGCACCAACCACTTGCTGAAGTGATTTCTTCGATCAAATCGTCCTCATCATCTGCTTCCCAAACACCAACAGTTTGATCTTCTAACTCAATTTGCAATTCATCAAGATTTAATCTGTCATCTTTTGACATATCATAATCATCATTCAAATCGAACTCAACGTCAGTTACTAGAAATTTCATAATAAACTCTTGTCAAGTACTTTTACATTTCTTTTAAGTGTCTCATCATAGACACGAATTGAGAGTTCCCCATCAGCATCTACAAATCCATTTCTGTCAAGTGCATTACCAACAATCTCCCATACTTGATGGACTTCCTCGTCAGTTAGCATTGATGCAATACTGTAGTAGTGTGTTCTTTTCATAGTAATGTTTGAACTACTTATATTTTAATTATATGATATGAGTTTTCAATATGTCTTGTGACACTAACTTAACTGTCATATGTCTCCACCATTTCTTTACATTTGATGGGAGCATTAGACGAGAGAATATAACTAACTTCTATTTTTCTATCATCATCAAATTCTTCTCTTATATACTCTTTATACATACGCACTAATTTTTTTCTTGAATAATAACCCTCAAATCCAAGAATAGCATCATCATTATTTGACTTTCCAATAACTGCGTGGTATAACATAATCTTAGGGGTTTATTAAATACTATCTTTTACTTTCCCACTTACCATAATCTCCTAAGTCCTCAACATATACATCATTGACTTGTTCTTTTCCTTCTAATTGTAATAGGTTATACCAATTCCACATATATGGATTTAAGCAATCGTTATCATCTATCATTACATCTAAGGTCACTCTATATCTTGTTAACTTCTTGCTTTCTGGGATAGTTTGAGACATAATTACCTCGTAAGTGAATTTAGTAGTTTATTGATACAAATATACTCATTCCACACTATATGTAGTAATTAAAACTTTTTAAGTAACTTCTCCGTCTCTGGGTCAAGTGTTTCTCTTACACCAATCCAACCATCTTGATGATGTTCCATTAACGAATCAAGGTACTCATCTTCACTTTTATACTGAGAATCATACTCAAACTCAAATTCCATAGTTGTTATAATAAAGGACGAGAGGAAACAAAACACGACCAACTGCTTAAGTTCAACTTAAAAGCGTTTTCCTCTGGGTATCCACTACCTTGAAAGTCTTATGTTGGTGGGTTTGTTTCCCCACTATTAATATAAACCAGATTCACGAATAATGCAAGTTTGTGTGTGTAACCTAACAAACTGGCACACTTACACGAAATTTTCCAAGTTTATGGTGTATTCTGAAACACGTTTCTGAATTAACTTACCATAGGATTCATGTAACTCACAACCAATATAATAACGACCTAAAGATTTTGCAACCATACCAGTAGTTCCCGACCCCATAAAAGGGTCAAGAATTATATCTCCCTTTTGACTACCTGAC
>FUFK010057934.1_pt1 | contig 38065 bp, 43 predicted proteins | sample 1021851 | NCBI WGS metagenome assembly FUFK01 (sample SAMEA51879418, study PRJEB19060) | metagenome
GTATGATTTTTTTGTTTCAATAACATCCTTTTTATTTTTAGGGAATAAAATATTTCTTAATGAGTAAAGAGAAATAAATACGATAGCAATTTGAATCACCACATACAAAACAGTAAAAAGTCTTGTAAAAAAAAGACCTAATTCAAGTTGTGGATTTAAAATTTTTCCAAAAATTAGTTCTATAACAATAAATAAAACTATTAGGAGTAGAACTCTATTAATAATTTGCTTATTTACATAATAAAAAGCAACACTAAAAAGACCTGATAACCAATTCATCTTATCCCCAAATATTTGTAATCCCAAACATAAAAAGACCTCCTGTAAGGCCTAATTTCTTAATATTTTTATAAATGAGCTCTTCTTCTGCTTTTATCATCTCCCTGTATCTCTCAGAACTGATTTCACTAGATTTTTTTCCGATTCTTATTAAGTTGAATTCTGCATTATCAATAGCTTTATTTCTAATTTTTTGCTTAATATTCTTAGGTATTTTTTTTAAAAAACTTAACTCCATGTCTTCCCATATTCTATGTATTTTTTTGCTGAGTTAACAACGTAAATATGACATTTAGAATTCATACCAAGTCTTAGTCTTGTTAAAGCTGTATATATTTTCTTTGGATTATCTTCTTCTGGAAGTTTATTATCTAAATAACTAACGATCTTATGTAGAGATTCTTCCCTAATTTCTTTTCTTAGATATACTCTTTTACTAAACATAAAATGCAAATACTTAAATTCATTCTAATACTACCAATCAAACTGTATCAAATATTAATATCTCCATTAATTGGACCCAGCTGTAGATTTACACCAACATGCTCTAACTATGCAATCGAAGCAATTAATAAGCATGGCCCATTCAAAGGTCTTTGGCTTGCCATTAAGAGAATCTCAAAGTGCCATCCATGGGGGGACTCAGGGCACGATCCAGTCCCTTGAAATAATAATAAATAACTTATTTTTCTTTATTTAAAAATATTAAAAAAGGACCTTCTTTATATACAGGATGATCTTCTGGAACTTCTTCAATGCCCATAGCATCTAACAAGTCTTTTATATCATCATTAGTAATGTTCTTACCTTTACTAATTTTAGTTTGATGACGTGCTTTAACATCAGCTAGCTTTTTTTTATTTATTTTTTTCACTTTAACTCCTTTAATTGTTGGTTAACCGTATCTTTTTTCCACCTTACCGGAGTTGGCAGGTTGGAGAGGAATTTAATCCTTCTCTTGATACATTGATTATATTATTTCAAATTCAATTTCTTTACCAGCATGATGCAACAAAAGTTCACCATCCTGCATTACCTTATTTCCTCTAATAATAGTCATCATTGGGAAGCCCTTAACCTTTTTGTTATCGTATGGAGTCCAACCNGATTTTGAAGCTTGTTCTTCATTTTTAATGATATGAGTCATATTTGGATCAACGATGGTAAAATCGGCATCATTACCTTCTTTTATCTCACATTTATTCTTAATTTTATGCACTCTAATNGGTCCATAAGCCAATAAATCGATAAGTTTTTCATATGATAATTTACCTTCAGAGACATGATTGAGCATTACGGGCAACATAGTCTGGACACCTGGTGTACCACTTGGAGTATCTGGGTAAGTACCACTTTTTTCATCAAGAGTATGTGGTGCATGATCTGATCCCAATATATCAACAGTTCCATCATTTACAGCTTTCCAGAGAGCATCTTGATGATGTTTTTCTCTAATTGGTGGATTTTGTTGAGCTAATGTTCCTTTTTCTTCATAACAATCAGGGGCATGCATGGATAAGTGATTTGGTAATACTTCAACACTAGCAACATCTTTGTTCTGTCTGAGATAATCCATTTCTTGAGCGGTTGTAATATGAAGAACATGGACAGGTCTATTATATTTTTTTGCTATTGATACAACTCTTTTTGTGGCATTAAAGCAGCTTTCCTCACTACGCCAGATGTTATGCATTTTTACATCATTGCTATCTTTTAAAATAGTNATTTTATTTTCATTCATCATAGCTTCATCTTCTGCATGAACAGCAATCACCCGTTTGCCATTAGCAAAAATTTTGTCAATTTCTTCATCGGTCGCTGATAGTAAGCTTCCTGTACTTGATCCCATAAAGATTTTTATGCCGCAAACTCCTTTTAAATTTTCCCACTCAGATAAATTTGATGAGTTCTCAGCAGTGCCTCCAAAATAAAAGGCATAATCAACATAGGCTGTCTCAGAGGCTCTTTTAAGTTTAAATTCCATTGCTTCAGGTGTAACAGTGAGAGGATTAGTATTTGGCATTTCAAAAATACCTACTATTCCACCTAGAGCTGCGGATTTAGTCCCTGTTTCTAGTGTTTCTTTATGCTCACCACCAGGCTCTCTGAAATGACACTGTGTATCAATAAGACCAGGAAAGATAAAAAGATTTTTACAGTCAATTATTTCTTCAGCATTATCTAAACTACCAAATGAAACAATTTTTCCATTTTTTACACCTACATCAGTTTCAATTCTTTCGTTTCTTAAAAATACTGTTCCTGATTTGAGTATTAGGTCTAAGTCAGACATTAATCAATTATATAGCTTCTTTGGTTTTTCTTTTATTTAAAAAGAATTTTTTTAATAGTTCTGACGATTGTTCTGCTAAGCAATGTGAAATTATTTCGGGACTTCTATAATTATGTAAACTAAATATCTTTGGACCATTTATAACACCTCCGCCCTTCTCATCTTCTGCCCCAAAATAAATTTTACTTAAGTGGACTTTTGAAATTGCGACTGCACACATTGGACATGGTTCTAAGTTAACATACATCTCACACCCATCCAGCCTATTTGTATTTAATTTTTTTAGTGCTTTTTTTATTGCTTTTAACTCTGCATGACCAATAGGACTATTATCATTGGTTGCTTTAGCTATAATTTCGTTTGTTTGCCCGTCTACAATGATTGCTGCAACTGGAATTTTATTTTTAGNTANATTCTTTTTTGCTAAATCAATTGTTAATTGCATTAAATTTACTGATTCAATATTAAGCATTTGTAAGAAAGGGATTAGTTAAACGCTCATGGCCTATTGTTGTATTAGGTCCATGTCCACAATAAACATCATAGTCATCATCTAAAGTTAAAAAATGTTCTTTTATTGATTTGATTAAATCTTGATGATTGCCCATAGGCAGATCTGATCTTCCAATTGAACCATTAAANAGAATATCACCACCAATAATTTGTTTAGATTCATGATTAATAGCAACTATATGCCCTGGAGAATGACCAGGACAATGNAATATTTGTAATTTAAAGTCTGCAAATTCTATNGAGTCATTATGTGTTAACCAACGGTCAGGAATAAAATTTTTAGCTTTTACACCATACATCTGGCCCTGAACCTCTAANGTATCAAGTAAGAATTTATCATCCTTATGTGGGCCAATAATTTCAAGATTATACTTCTGAGCTAATTCAACAGCAGCACCTGCATGATCAATGTGGCCATGTGTTATTAAAATAAATTCTGGTTTGAGATTATGTTCTTCACTAACACTAATTAATTTTTCANCCTCATCTCCAGGATCNACAAAAATAGATTTTTTAGTTTTATCACAGTACGCAATTGGAGCGTTTTGTAGATAAGGTGAGACTGGTGTGTTAATTACTATCATTAAGATCTAAATATAACCTTTTCATCATCAAACATAATGTAGGTTATATAAACAGCAATCAAACAATAAATAACAGTTGAACCCAAGGAACATGCATATAAAAACCAATCAACGCTCCCTGAAATTAAGGCATTTGTATGTAGTGCTAAATTAAAACATGGAATAAGTGACCCTACTAAATCTAAATCCATACCAGGATTAATTAAAGGCACATAAGCAGGTGCAAAGAAAACAAGAACAATATTTCCCATCAATAAAGATGCTTCTTTAGTATTTTTTGCATAAATTGAAATTGCTAGCAGTAAAGAACCCATAAAAATACTTAAAGGGATAATTAGAATGAAAATTCCCAATATAGCNACAGGATTCACAATAGCAGCTATTACATCAAAAGCATATTGAGGAATTGAGTCAGCATAAAATAAATAAATTAGTATGAGCGGAATGATAAATCCGAGCGTTGAAAATATTGCAGTAATTACAGCTGAAAGAGTAATCGAAAACATTTTTCCAATAATNATTTCTACAGTTGATATGTTTGTTGAAACAAGTGTTTCCATAGTACCGCGCTCTTTCTCACCAGCACCTAGATCAATTGCTGGATACATTGAACCAGTCAAAATATATGCAATGAACATAAATGCGACGAAGGCTCCAACAAAAGTACCGGCAAACTCTTCTTCAGTAGTAAGGTCTTCCTCAATAACTTTTATAGGATCGATGAAATCTTCATCTAAATTTAGCTCTGTAAGTCTATCTTCTCTTATTTGATTCTCATAAGTCCTAATAGAAGATTCGATTACATTTTTTGCTTGGGAAAAAGTATCTAAGTTTTTAGAATATATTGTGATTTCGCCACTTAATTTATTATTCAAATTGCCATCAAAATTACTACTTATAGAAAGCCCTACATCAGTTACTTCAGTTTCAACATCATTAATGACGTCTGTAACACTACTTTTTGTAAAAATATTTAAACGTTCAGATTCTTCTAAGGTATTAATTAGTTCAGAATCACCAAAAACTGAGACTTTATAAGTTTTTATACTCTCTTCTTGGGCAATTGATGAGATATACCAAAATATCGCTCCGATAAGCAAAGGCGTGATAAAAGTTGGAATAATAACAGTTTGTAATATTGTTTTTGTATCACGAAATAAATGTAGAATCTCTTTATTTAGCAATACTCGCCATTTACTCATCGACTAACTCCGAAAATATTTCATTAAAGTTTTTATTAGGATTAATTTTTTGAAAGGAATCGTTATCACCATCAAATACTTTTTTTCCTGATTTGATCACAACAATTTTNTCNGCAATGTCTTTNACCTCCCCCAATTGATGTGTTGAGAATATAAGTGTTTTTCCTTTGGCTTTTATATTTTTTATAAGATCTAAAATTATTGATTGACCTGTAACATCTACTCCAGTTGTTGGTTCATCTAGAACAATTAAATCTGGATCATGAATTAGTGTCCTGACAATTGAGGTTTTTTGTTTCATGCCTGTACTTAAATCAGAAACTCGCTTTAAAAGATATTTTTTCATATCTAGTTGATCGAATAAGTCTTCGGCTCTAGGTTTGTATATATTCTCTGGAATTTGATTTAACTCAGCAAAAAATTTTATCGTTTCAACAACATTTAAACGATCATATAGTGATGTATTGTTTGTCATAAAACCAATTTTTGATTTAATTTTTTGCTTATCTTCTCTAACATCAATTTCATCTATAAAAGCTGTTCCTTTTGAGGGCTCCAACATACCAGCTAGCATTCTTAGAGTAGTAGTTTTACCACATCCATTAGGACCTAATAAACTTAATACTTCTCCCTTTTTCAATGAAAAACTTAGATCATCTACTGCTGCACTATCAATTTTTTTTGCTCCAAAGATAGACTTTTCTTCAGTAGGNACTTTAAAGATTTTTGTTAGATTTTTTGCTTCGATCATTAAGTTGTAATTTTAATCAAAATTGAATAAATACTGAAATTTCATATATATCTGAGAGCTTTCAATCTCCCATGTGCCTTCAATATCCTCTTGATTAAATGTTCCACCGAAGTAGAAAATTGTTGCGGAATTTGGCTGCCATTGAAATAAAAGTTGTGTGTAACCATTATCATTGAAATCATTATATTCTTGGACCACTCTGATAAATGAGTTTTTATCAAACTGATAAAGACCTCTTATTGTTGTTAAATATCCAGCAAAATAATTTTCATTTGTTAATGTATTTTCAAGCTTGTTATATCTGTAATTGTATCTAACACGTATTCTGTCATTAACTTGATAGAATCCACCGATTGTATAATTTGTTCTTTTACCTAATTCTGGTGTTGATATATTTCTTGCAATAGCATCGCCATAGTCATAATTAAATCTAATAAAGAATTTACCACTTGGATTGTACCTGACCCCTGTTCTAAAGCTATCAATATTATGAAAAGCAAACCCTTCAAATGTTGCCTTATTCGATCTCTCTATACCCAGATCAAGATTAATTTGATTTGAAAAATCTGCATTAAAAAAAAGCTCTGCTTCCTGATCTAAGATATTGTTATCATAGTTTGTTAAAAGGCTTATTGAGCCACCCATATTAGCCTTACGAATAAAATTATTTGATCGATATTGATAACTTTGGCTTAATTCGTGCGCTAACCAATTATTTTCTGTTGTAAAACCTAAATCCGTTCTAAATTCAGGTGACTTTGTTTCAAATCTATATTTAGTTTCCCATTTCTCAGTATTTCTATTTAAATTAAACTGAGCAGCTGTTCCATCAAAACTTTCTCCATCTAACAGATAGTTATATTTATCTGATTCATTTGTTGTAGTAATTAAATCACTTATAGGNTCTTCAGTTGAGCTTTGAGCTATTTCAAAATAGGTAGAATATTTATCTGATAATAAAAACTTTCCTTTAGCTGAATATAGACGCCCAAAACCACCCTCTTCATAAGTTCTATTTGTTGCAAGAAAGCCTAAATTCTGACCTTTTCCAAGGTTGTAGTTGTAACTAAAAATATTTGAATTACTTTCTCCCAACAACGCACTATAGGATCTTTGTTCACCTGGTACTATTAGCGGAGTATTTCTATCTTTAGCATCAAGAAAAAANTAGCTATGCTTCTCTCCTCTATTGAAGAATTTAATAGCATACTCTGGATCATTAATAGCTCTTGTATATACTGCGTCAAGTCGTGAACTTAAATAATCTTTGCCTTCATTAAAGAAAATTCTTCTTTCTTCAAACTGTAAAGCTGTAGTTTGATTAATGTCTATTTTGGTCTCATCTGCTTCAATTTGTGAAAAGTCTGGATTCAATGTAAATTCAAAATTACTTCCAAAAATCTCAAAGTCACCGCCAAGAGAAACTTCAGAATTGATAGGTTCAGACTTTAAATTTCCCTCACTATCTCGATTTGATAAGGAATTTGCTGTGAAAGATGGTATTAAACGTCTTTTTTGTTTTTTCTCTATATTAAATAAATTATAAGTAATATTAGACTGGCAAATTGAACAACCAGCGCCTGCAATAACAGGATGTGATAAATATCTAGATTCTTGAGCACGATTATATAATTTTCTAAAAAACATTAATTTCCATTCCTGCTTCTCCACTTCTGGAAATATGAGTGATGAAAAAGGTATTTTCATTTCAACCTCGTAGCCAAAGTCTGTCAGTCTGCCTTCACCTTCAAATTCAACATTATATGAACTATCAGGTTCACCATTTCCGATTCTCTTAAAATCATGGATGCTTCCTAGAGGGTTTACTCCAAATCCAATGTAATATCTGCCGTCTCCATAAGTATCTATACCTACAATTGTTATATCATTTGACCATCTAACGCTATCTCTTGATCTAACCTGAGCCCTAATGTAATCCTTATTTCCATAAGCCTTAAATGCAACATATAAGTAAGAATCATCATGCTTTACAAAAGCTTCTGTTTTGTGCTCCGCTGGACCGTTATAACTGGGTTCTATTTCATAATCTAAGGTGTATTTTTCAGAATTTTGCCACTCTGCTGCATCAACTTTTCCATCAAGTTTTATTTGTGAATACAAATTTAATGAAAATAGTATAAGAACAATAAATCTGGCCATTTTCAAACTGTGAAATTTAATGAAAATAAGTATATAAGAAAAAAGTTAATTAATACGATTTTTGTTTATTTGATCAATTGATGCATTAACAAGCTTTTTATCTTCATCGCTTGATATATCGTCCAATAATTTATTAGCATCACCCAAATATTTATCTGCATCTGGCCAAGGACCTTTTTCGTTAAATCGCGCTACAACTAAATTTCTACAATGAATTAAATAATCCTGGGGTGCAGTATCTGGAAATTCTTGTGCACATATACGTTTTGCAAATTGTATATATCTATCGTCATCTAGTGAGTTAATAATCTTAATTTTTTCATCTAAATTAGATTCATCATGAAATTTGTTAAAAATATCAATATCTTTTTTTGTTAAAAAGCCCCCACTATAAAGACTTTGTTCAGGAATATCCGTAGGTTTACTTTCATATGTTTTATTGTTGAAAATATCTAGAACCTTATCTAAGAAATTTTTATTTTCTTTAATTATGTCTCTGTTTTTTCTATACAAATCAAGATTTTCTATTTTCACATTGTCTTTATTCAAAGTTTCTAATGATATTAAAGAGTTAGATCTTGAAACATTTATTTTTTTAAATGGCGATGTTTTTTTTGAATTAATTAAGTGCTCAAGCTCTGAATAAGATAAGTCAAAATAATCAGTAGGATCAAAATTTAAATTGAAGCTTACTAGCAATTGATTAGAAATATTTGCAGAACTGAAAACATAAACAGGATTATTATTACCATATCTAGTGCAGTCAAAATGAATTTCATTTCTTGTTAGATGTTCAATTTTCTTTATTTTGTTTGTTGTTGAGATTATTTCTTCAAAATAATTTGGCACATTTTTTTTTATTTGTTTAATCAATTCATATAAAAATATGCAATCTGCATAAGCATCATGCGCATCTGTAGTGTCGATACCATAGCTTTTTGCAATATTCTCAAGTTTAAAACTGACCTTTTTATCTACATAAGGTAAGTCGAAATCATTCTTATAAAATATTGCTAGGGGAAAAAGTTTTGGCAGCACATCAAGTCGTGATCTTGGCTCTCTGCTTGTAAAATACGGATCAATTAAGTTCCAAAAAAATTGTCGACGCATTACTTCCTCGTCAAACATATCGCCGTTGTATGAGATGAATATACTATCTGAAAAATCTGTCCATGATTTCCATTTTTCCCATGTAGATTTTATTAACTGATAATGTGTAATTTCATTATCGAATGCATCGATTTTTTTATTTGTAAGTAAGGCACCAGGTGAAAATAATGACCATGGTAATGGAGAGCACGAAAAGTTAAATGAATCTTTTTTATTTAAATCTTGATCGTAAAGTATTGANGCAATNTGAATNACCTGATTAAAGTCTTTTTCAGGACCACTCATGTTAGTAGTTGTTTCAGTGTCGTAAACGACTAAATTAGGCATCTACTTTTTCTTTAAGCTCGTAAAAACCTCCCACAAGCAAGCCATTCAGGGTAATTACAGGAACAGTCTTCATGTTTGGCGCAACATTTTTCATTTCATTAAAATTCTCAGCTGATTCATCAACATATACTTCTTCGAAAGGAAGGTTATTTGCTGCAAGCAAAGATTTTGCTCTTTCACAGTATCCACAAGATTTTGTGGAATAAATTTTATACATTAAAAATCTCCAGGTTTCTCAATAATTTCCTTTTCATTGATAATTTCAGCATTTGGATCAGGAACTGGATTTTTCTTTGGCATTCTCGAAGCAGATCTATGGCAGATGAATAGCTCTTCACCTTGATAAATATCGATAGTTACATAATCGCATATCTGTTCAAGTTCATTTAATTTTTTATCTCTCTGCACTTCTCTCTCTGATTTCTCGTTATTTAATTCTGTAGTAGCGCAACTTGAAGTAATGATTAGTGTAATGATTAAAGTTAGAATGTTATTTTTACTCATATATGAATTATAAAATACTTACAATCGACCAGGGAACAACTAGTTCAAGATCAATTACATATGATATTTATGGGGGCACAATTGAATCTAGTCAATATGAATATCCATTAATTTACCCTGAAGATGGTTGGGTAGAGATAGATCCACAAGTATTAATGGATTCGGTTACAAAATCCTTAAATGATATTGATAAGAATGATATTGAATTGATATCAATTACAAATCAAAGAGAGACTACTATTGTATGGGAAAAACAATCTGGTAATCCGATTTATAACGCGATTGTATGGCAGGACAGGAGAACATCGCAATATTGCGAAAGCATCAGATCAGATGATCTTGAAAAGAACATACAAGACAAAACTGGACTTATCTTAGATCCATATTTTTCAGCAACAAAAATTAAATGGATTCTTGAGAACGTTAGTGGAGCAAAAGAAAAAGCTGCTAATGGTGAACTATGTTTTGGAACTGTCGATACATATTTGATGTACAAACTATCTGAGGGGAAAATTTTTAAAACAGATATTACTAATGCGTCGAGAACAATGCTATTTAATATAAATACTCTTTCTTGGGATGCAGAGTTATTAGATATTTTTGGAATAGATAAATCACTTCTTCCAGAAGTTGTCATGTCAGATTCTTCTTTTGGCCGTATTGAGAAAATTAATAATGCTGAAATTCATAGTGTACTTGGAGATCAGCAAGCTGCATTATTTGGTCAAGGATGTTTTGAAGAGGGAGACTCAAAAAGTACTTATGGAACAGGGTGTTTCTTAATGTCTAATATCGGCAAAAAACCCGTTCTATCACAAGAGAAATTGCTTACTACAGTAGGTTTTAGTTTTGGTGGAGATGTATTTTATGCAATGGAAGGAAGTATTTACTCTGCAGGCACAGTAGTACAATACTTGAGAGATAACCTTGATTTTTTTGACAAAAGTCCTGAATCAGAGAAATTTCTAAGAACAAATGGTAATAGTAATGGAGTCATATTTATACCAGCTTTTACCGGACTTGGTGCACCATACTGGAATTCAGAAATAAGAGCCTCTTTTTATGGAATAACTAGAGACAGCAGCAAGGAAGATTTAATTAATGCAGCGTTCAAATCAATTTCATTTCAATCAAAAGAAATACTTAATTGTTTTGAAAANTCTGGAATTAAGATAAATATCTTAAATGTTGATGGAGGAATGGTGGAAAATAAGAAATTTGTTCAGCAATTAGCTACTCTTCTNAATAAAAATGTAAATGTTCCTGATAATAANGAGTCTACTGCATTTGGCGTCGCTGCATTAGCTGGTATTTCTAAAGATGTTATGGATAAAAAAGTAATTCTTGACCAAAAAAGAGATGTAGTAAAACCCATAAACAGTGAAAATGATTATTTAGAGAATAGTTTCGTAGAATGGAAAAAATATCTCGATAAAATTTTATCCTAACCAGCGGCTAGTTGATGCAGCATATTTTTCCCAGTCTTTACCAAATTTCTCTTTTAATTTGACTTCTTCATGAGGAATCCAAGTTTTATGTATGATTAATACAAATATTACTGGTATTACTAATGCTGATAATGACTGCATAAAACAAGCTGATGAAATTAATATTCCAGCCATTCCAAGATAAATAGGATTTCTTGAGAATGAAAAAGGACCAGTAGTAACTAATTTTTCAGGCTGACCATCAGGAATTATTGTTGTTTCGTTTTTGAAAAGCTCTCTTGCTGCTAAAGCGATACAACCAATTGATCCAACTAGTAAAAGAAAACCAAATAGAAGGCTGAGATCAACAGATAATGGTAACAAATTGAATAATAAAACTTGAATGATTAAACATCCAAGAGTTATTACAGGCGGAAAAGTTAATTTCATAAATGAAGTCTACAATTTTTTTAAAGAAAAAAAACCCCTCAGGTTACCGAGGGGCGAAGTAGTGAAAGCTCTTTCAGGAATGTAATATAAGAGATCAGAAAGCGACTTTCACTTCATGAAAGACTAATTCTGAGAGTGTAGGCAAGCATGACTGGCACATTGTATTGATCATATTATGCAAGGGTGGAATATGATTCATTGTGTCCACTGACCTCAGCTTGCCATCCACTATCAAACTCTAAAAAGTATACCTAAGTGATAGTCTCGCATTCTGTGGCTCTCCAACAGACGCTTGATGAGAACTGTGTGAGTGTGGGAAATAAAGTTCATCTCTCACATTTTCAACATTCACTTGTAAAGTTAAATCTGATGAAACATCATAATAAGCACCAAAATCAACTCTTGTATACTCTGGTAAGTATCTGCTGGTATTATTGTTACTTATGTATGATTTACCTTGATCAGTGAATCCAAGNGCCCAACCAAACTTATCATTAACCCTGTATTGAGCAAATACTGATAAAGTATTTTTTGGAATTTCTCTTGGTTCACCACCAGTACTTGTTTCACCATCCATTTGTGCGTAGGCCACTGCAATATTTAGGTTGTCATTTACCTGTCCTTTAAGCTCAAGTTCAACTCCATCAACTTGTAGACCAACTATCTCAGCAGATTCACCGTCAGATGTTCTTGTTGCAATTGTTTGTTCACTATCAAACATACTTACTGTAAAACTTAAATCTTGTGAAATTGCCCATTTCATACCAAATTCAGTATTTTCAAAAACGTCTGGATCTAAAGCAGCTGCACTTGCTGTAAGTTTTTTATATTGCTCACCTGATCTCGGTAAGAAGCTTTGACTNANGCTGTAGTAAATAGATACTTCGTCTCTAGGCTTAAATACTATACCAGCTCTTGGAGAGAATTCTTCGTCCTCTCTTGATTGAGATGAGCCTGCCTTTAGATCATCAACAGTAATATCAAATGTATCCATACGTCCACCCAGCATTAAAAGCACTTTGTCACTTACTTCTATTTGATCTTGTACATAGAAAGATGAAACAGCAATATCTGACTCAGTTCTACTCTTTAACTTTGTTGCAAAATCAAATGCTGTAGCAACGCCTAAATTAGTAACTGAAAAATCAAGAGGTCTAGTCACNATAAAGCTCTCTTTATCTGACCCGCTAGTTATCCAGTAACTGTCATATCTAGTATTTTTATTTTGTGTATCAATTACTTCTGTGCCTACTAAAAGTGTATGCTTCATTCCACCAAAATCTAATTCGCTTACTAGATTTGCAGACATCATGAAGTTTTCTCTTTCAGTTGGGTCGTAGTAACCATCCATAGTTACAACATTTGTTTCAGCATCATATGCAGCAGCATAAAGGTTTTGATACATCTTTTCATAATCACTAGACAATACAGAAATATTTATTTTACTAGTGTCAGAAAGCATGTGACTTACATTTGCTCTCATAATATTTGCTGTTAATGTTTGTAAATTTTGATCTTCATCACCAAAAACAATTTTTTCGAATCTTTCAACAGGCTCACCATCAGCAGTAGGTATCCCTCTATCAATAAATCTTTCATGATCTGCATACTCATAAGATAGATCTAGTGTTGTTGCATCACTTACTAGAACTTTAAGGGTTGGGTTAAAACCAACTCTTTCGCCATAATAAAAATCTCTGTGATTAGCTAAATCATCGGTGTGAAAATTAATTCTCAGTGCAGAATTATTGCCTGTTGCCATGTTGTAGTCNCCNGCAACATCAAATGCCCCAAATGAATCAAAGCCTGCATCTACTGAACCGAAAACTTCTCCAACAGTTGCTTTTTTTGTTACTCTGTTGATAATTCCACCTGTTCCACCTCTACCGAATAAAAGTGCATTAGGGCCTCTAAGTATTTCTACTTGTTCAAGGTTATACAAAGAACGATAATATTGAACATCATCTCTCATACCGTCTAAATAAAAGTCAGCAGTAGATCTTACCCCACGAAAAACAACAGCATCTCTGTGCCCTTCTCCCTGTGAAGTATTTACTCCAGGAGTATATCTAACGATATCTCCAATTTGTCTAAAACCCTGTTTACGAATGTCTTCATCTGTAACAATTGTTACTGTTTGAGGAACATTAATAACAGGTACAGGTGTTTTTAATGCGTTTACCTGATCAGAATAAAGAACATTACCTTTAACAACAATTTCCTCTACTTCATCAACAGAATCGGATTGCGCCACTATTGATGTAGCAAGCAGTAAAAATAGAATTTTAATTAAATCTTTCATAATATTTCTTTTTGTGAATGATTCTCAAAATGTAAATGAGAATGATTCTTGTTTAGTATATGTTCAATAAAATAGTTTGCAAGGATATTTATTAAAAATATCTGATATAGTTATTTGATGAAATCTAATATAGATTTTGATCTCTCAGATGTAAGTAGTTTTNTATCNGATNTTGAACCACTTAANNAAATAGTTACTAATTGTGAAAAAATAAAATTAGTTCATAACATTTCATCAAATCTTCCTAAGTTAATGCTAACTAATCAGATTCGTCCTGCTATTGATAGATTGTCTGACGAGTCACTTTTGATAAACTTTAATGAATTAAATGAGAGAGAATTAAGGCTTCTTAATGTTCAATTTTCTTTTATTGGTCATGCTTACATATACGGAGGCTCATCTCCCCTTTCTAAACTTCCAGCATCATTGGCTATACCTTGGGTGGAGGTTTCTCATAAACTAGGTCGTCCAGCTGTACTTAGTTATGCAAGTTATTGCCTGGATAATTGGTTTAAAATTAATGAAGACGATCCAATTTCTTTGGATAATGTTGCTCTTATACATAATTTTCTAGGTGGAATTGATGAAGATTGGTTTGTAACTATTCATGTTTGCATTGAACATGCTGCAAGAGGTGCAATTAAATCAGCAGCTCATATTTCAAAATTATTTCAAGAAGATGACGTTTCTAAAAAAGAGATTTATGAAAATCTTAAACAACTAAAAAAATCATTCATTGAAATAAATCATATCTTTAGAAAAATGCCTGAAAAATGTGACCCTTATATCTATTATCACAGAGTAAGGCCTTATATTTTTGGCTGGAAAAATAATCCTGATTTAAAGGATGGAGTGATATACGAGGGATGTTTTGAAAACAAACCACAATTTTATAGAGGTGAAACTGGTGCACAAAGCTCAATAGTTCCAACCATGGATGCTTTGTTTAATGTTTCTCATGAAAAGGATGAATTGCGTGATTATCTTGATGAGATGCGTGGATACATGCCTCCAGCACACAGACAACTAATTGAGTACGTTGAGAAAAACAGTGAACTAAAAAGCTTTATAAAAGACGATAAAAAGCTCGAAGATCTTTATAATGAATCACTAGTTGAAATAAGCGCATTTAGAGCACAACATTTGCAGTATGCAGCTGACTATATACACAAGCAAAATACTAAAGCAACATTATTCGGTTCAGGTGGTTCAGTTGTAAGAGGAACGGGCGGAACTCCATTTATGAAATATCTGAAAAAGCACAAAGATGAGACTGATAAAACTAAGTTAGATTCCAATAAGTAACAATAATGAAACAAATAAATATTAATTTNTTGATTAATGTAAATTTNTGTTTATATCTAGANGATGTCTAAACTAATAAAAAATACATTTACTGCGTTATCTATTGTACTTCTTGCTGCTTGCGGAGGCGGCGGAGGCGGCGGAGGCGGCGGAATGAGTGATGGCGGAGGCTATGGTCCCTCTCCAACACCTGCACCNACACCTGCACCNACACCTGCACCAACACCTGCACCAACACCTGCACCAACACCGGCACCGGCTCCGGCACCAGATGTTGCNGTAACAAGCATAAATGCAAACTTAACAACCGGTGGCAATACAGAGATTATTCAAATGTCCGGTAATACTACAGAATCTGCTTCTGCTGATACTCGTACCGTTTATGTATATTTCTTTGACTCACCAGGCATTAAAAACAGCACCACTTGGACTGATGGTTATGAATTTTCTACAACAAAAGANACAAGTTCTTTTAGTGTTGCTTCTGGAATTACAGCTACTTTCAGCAAAAATAACAATCATGTAACTTCTAATGATCATCAGCTATATCAATACAACATGGATGTGACATCATCAGACTATTTAGGACATGATGCATCAAACCTAGTATCTGCTGTTGGTTTAGATGGAAAGCCTGTGAAGGAAACAACTTTTAAAGTCACTTCTACAAGCTCTCCAGATAAGTATTATATAGATGGAATGTTGGCACCAAGCTTAACATTAGAGAGAGGAAAAACTTATAGATTTGACCTTGGTGATTCTACAAATAGTACCCACCCGTTTAGAATATCTACAACAAAAGATGGCACACATGGCGGTGGAACTACTTACACCAGAGATAACTATGTTACAAGAGAAGCTGGTAGAACATATGATACTAATATGGGACCAAATACCATTTTGGAATTAATAATCGATTCTGAAACACCAGACACACTATATTATTACTGCACAGTTCATCCAAATATGGCTAATGATGCAGTAATTAATATTGTTGATGCCGGTCAGGGTGGAAGTACTTATAACTAATTCTTGACGATAATAGTTATTTCTTTGGATATTAAAGGTTTTTCATGGGGAATGTGCAGATAGTTCCCCATCAAGAGCCTTAACTTATGTTCTCCTGGACTCAATGTAAGCAAAGCTTCAGTTTGCCCTCCTCCAAAATGAAGATGATTTGCATCAGCTGGAATAGGTTTATTAAGATCAGGNAGCTCTACATCAATAAGAAGATGATGATGGCCCGTATTGTTAATATCGTATCCTGCAGGAGCAACGCCAAAATCCTTTAAACCAAACTTAACTACAAAGGTTTTTTCAACAACTTGTCCATCTTTAGGCTCAATGAAATAAAGTTCAGAGCTCGAAACTACATTAACCAGTAAATAAACGAAAAATATAAATCTTTTCAAAATGACTCCTTCAGTAAATGCTCACCTATTAAAAATCTCTCAATACCGTAATCAAGGTATTTATTTATATCATCATTTGATGAAAAACCTGATTCAGCAATAATATTATAGTCCTTTAATATACTTTTGTTTTTTTCGTATACATCTAAACAATGNAAAACATTTGTTTCCAAAGATATTAAGTTCCTATTATTAATTCCTATATTTTTTATATTCAAATTAATTATTTTTTCCAACTCCTCTAATCTATGAAACTCAACTAACACACTTATTTCAAGACTTTCTGCAGTTTTAACAAGAGATTGAAGTTGCTCAAAATTTAAATATTCAGAAATTAAAAGAATGCAATCTGCTCCGCATGATTTTGCTTCAAATATTTGCCATTCATCATAAATAAAATCTTTTTGAAGTATTGGCATATTAAGTTCTCTCTTAACTTTAGTTAGATCTTCATTTGATCCCTGAAAATATTTCTCCTCTGTTAGAATTGATAAATTCTTGTAACCTTTAGTCTTGTACTTACTACATATAGCTATAGGATCATAACTATCAACTATTAAACCAGCTGATGGAGAACTTTTCTTACATTCAGCAATAATCTTTATTTGATCATTATTGTGATTTAAAACATCAAAAAAGTTATGAGAAGGTATCAGATTATTTGCAATTTCATTTTCTAATTGATCAATTGATTTAAGTTTTTTTTTCTTTTCAATAGATGTAATTTTTTTTTCAAAAATTTGTTTTAATACTGACATTTTATTGATTAGTAAACTTTGCGTATTTATTTAGAAGTAATAATGCTTTTCCTGAATGTAAAACATTAATCGCATTATTTATTCCATCTGAAAGATTATTATTGATTCCTAGCGTATATAAAGCTGCACCTGCATTTAATGCAACCATATTAAACCCACTTCCTCTTTTACCATTTAAGATATCAAGCCCATATACATAGGCTTCNTCAATTGTATTTACTTGAATGTCATTAAGAATAGCTAATTGCATATTAAATTCTTCAGGATCTAAGACAAATTGATTAATTTCATCGTTTTTTAACTCATGGACGTAAGTTTTACTGCATATAGATATTTCATCTACACCATCTTCAGCTGTAACTACCATAGCTCTTTCAAGCTTCCTTTTTTTTAAAATATTGATAATGTCTTCATTTAATTTTTTGTCTGATGTGCCGATTATCTGAAATTTTGGGTTACCTGGGTGTGCCAGAGGACCTGCTATATTAAAGGCAGTTCTTTTGTTTATTTGCTTTCTAGCGTTAGCCACATGTTTTAATGAACTATGGAAGCTAGGAGCAAACAAAAAGGCAAAATTGAAAATTTCAAATGCTTCTTTAGCAAGTTCTATGGAGTGATCTAAATTAATGCCTGCTCTTTGAAGAAAATCTGCACTACCTGATTTACTCGTTACAGATTTATTTCCATGCTTTAAAACCTTCCCACCAGCGGTTGCTACAACTAAAGCACTTAATGTGGAGCAATTAAAAATATTTAACCCAGAACCACCTGTTCCACAAGTATCAATATAATCATTTGTTCCGATTTCTAATGGACTTGATTTATCTTTAAGTGTAGATGTTAAGGGTTCTAGGATTTTCTGATTGATTCCGTATTCACTCATTTCATTTAATGATTCAATTATTTCATCATCATCACAATCTCCACTTAATAAGTGATGAAAGTAGAATTTTAACTCATCGAAGTTATCTGCCTGTGCGTCTAAAAGAGTCTTAAATTTACTGCTCATTCACTATCTCTAAAAAGTTAGCGATTATCTTATTTCCCTGCTCAGAAAAAATTGATTCTGGATGGAACTGAACGCCAAACAAATTATATTTATTGTGTTTTATTGCCATTATTATCTCTTCACTATTTTCCTGAACTGAAGCAATAATTTCAAAATCTTTGTGCAAAGTGGAGCTATCTATAATAAGGCTATGATAACGCATCACATGATATGGCACTTTTAATCCCTTAAATATGGTTTGCTTATTATGAGAGATCATTGATGTTTTTCCATGCATGATATTTTTTGCTCTAATAATTTTTGAATTGAATGAGTAGCCTATACATTGATGGCCTAAACAAATACCTAAAATTGGTTTTACTTTATAAAAATATTTAATTAAATCGTTGCATATTCCTGCATTAGATGGATTTGATGGACCTGGACCTAAAACAAATGCATCATAATTACTGAGATCCAACTCATCAACTGAAATTTGATCATTTCTGATGACCTCAACCTGNACATCTTGTGTTTTTAGTAAATGTTCAACGTTNTAAGTAAAAGAATCGTANTTATCAATTAAACAGACTTTCATTCGTATTTTAATGCCTCCAAGAAAACATTTAATTTAGCAACTGTTTCATTCCATTCATTTTGTGGTTCTGAGTCAAAAACAATTCCAGCCCCTACCCCTACTTTAACTTCATCTTTCTTATGTAGCGCTGTTCTTATGATTATTGCAGTATCCAGAGATTTGTTATATCCAATGTAACCTACACAACCGCCATAAATTCCTCTAGCTCTATTTTCTAGTTCAGATAGTATTTCCATNGCCCTTATTTTTGGTGCACCACTCAGTGTCCCTGCAGGAAGAGCTGCTTTTAGACAATCGATTGGAGTGGCACTTTCTTTAATTTGCCCTATTACGTTTGATGTCATATGCATAACGTGCGAATACTTTTCAACAATCATCATCTCATCAACAGATACAGTAGAAGGATTAGAAACTTTTGAAACGTCATTTCTTGCTAGATCAACTAACATCATATGCTCAGCTTTTTCTTTATCATCACCAATTAAATCAATTTTATTTTGCAAATCTTCTGATTCATCAATTCCTCTTTTGCGCGTACCAGCTATAGGTCTAATAGTTACTTTATCTTGAAAGTTTTGAACAAGTATTTCAGGAGATGATCCAATTAAATTTAAATCGCCAAAGTTCATATAAAACATATAAGGTGAAGGATTTATTAATCTCAAAGCTCTATATAAAGTAAATGGGTTAAAATTTCCTTTAAATGATACTTCTCTTGATAAAACAGCTTGCATAATTTCACCATCATTAATAAGTGATTTAATGTTTTTTACGTAAGATTTAAAAGTTTTTTCATCGGGATTAGTTGTGCTTACTAATTCTTTATCAACTCTATTAATATTTTGTGATATTGATGGTTGAAGGCTATAAATCGCACTTTTGATTTCTTTAATCCTGCGCTTAGCACTTTGATAACCATCATCAGTTTTTTGTTCTGTTGTTACTATTATGTAAAAAGTGCCTTTGAAGTTATCAAAAACAATTATTTCATTGCATTGGCAAATTGATATAAAGGGTATATCAGGAGAATGGAGATTTAATTTAGGCTCAATAAAATTAAATGATTCATAAGAAAAGTAACCAATTAAACCACCTAAAAAATTGGGTAGTCCCTTAATAGTTGGTGCATTGAATTCATTGATTAGATTGTCTAGATATTTGAATGGATCAGGGACCCTCCTTTTTTCTGTTTTTTCTTTTGTAATAATTTCAACTTCATTATTAAAAAAGTTATATCTCTTTAAACTTTGCAGAGACATTATAGAATAGCGTCCTTTAACTTCATGAGATTTAGCAGATTCAAATAAAAATGTATTTTTTAAATTAAAATAATTTGAAAATACATATAAAGGACTTATCAAATCAGCAACAAATTCTTCATATACTGGAATTTGTGTATATCCATCAGAGACATATTTATCAAACTCTTCTTTATTCATTTTTTAATTCATCAATTAGGGGCTTTATTGAACTGCTAATTTCTCTAAGAGGATCTGAAGATAAAAACTTTTCTATTAAAAAGCTACCGACAACAATACCATCAGTATATTCTTTAAATCTTCTAACTTGATCTGGCTTTCTTATACCAAATCCCGTAATCATTGGGGTATCAGTAATTGTTCTTATATTTTTTAACTTTAGTATTACCTCACTNAAATCTATATTATTAAGTCCTGTAACACCTCGTTGAGTAATGTAATAAATTAATGAGGGATCATTTTTAATAGACTCACTTATTGTTTTATTTTTTGATGTTGGAGCAATAAGCTGAATAAACTCTAAATTATTTTTTTTATAGCATTCGAGGATCTCTTTTTCCTGATAAGGCAGATCAACAACCAATATTCCATCAAAATTTGCTAATGCAAGATTTTTAGAGAAATCTTCTGGAGAGGGATTTATAAATGAGTTTGTATAACCCATTGCAATGATGGGAGTATTAGATTTATCTTTAAATTTTCTGGTAATCTTNAAAAGATCATCATAATTAAAGCCATTNTCTAGNGATTTATGGTGGGCATACTCTATAGTTTTTCCTTCAGCAATAGGATCGGAGAATGGAATTCCAATTTCAATCATATCTGAACCTAAATCATCAAGCAGATAAAGAGCTTCTTCAAATACNTTATTGTTAGGATATCCAGCAACTAGATATGGTATAAANCCAGTCTTATTATTTTTTTGAAAGTTTTTAAATACATCAACTATCATTGTTCATCACCGAATATAAATCTTTATCTCCACGACCTGACATGTTTACTACAACGTTTAACGTTTTTCCTAAATCTTTTATTTTTTCCANATAAGCAAGAGAGTGAGCTGTTTCAAGTGCAGGTATAATACCCTCTAATCTTGATACNTTATAAAAAGCTTCTAAGGCNTCTTTNTCNTAAATTTTTACATATTCAGCCCTNTTTATATCTGCTAAATANGCATGTTCTGGTCCAACTCCCGGATAATCTAAACCAGCAGAGATAGAAGTTGTTTCTTTAATTTCACCTGTTGATGATTGAAGTATTTTTGTTTTTGCTCCATGTAATACTCCAATAGAACCATCCGTTATTGATGCACTGCCTATTTCTTTATTATTTTTTCCACCAGCTTCAACTCCAACTAAACGTACCTCTTTATTTTCTATAAACGGATAAAAAACACCCATTGCATTAGACCCACCTCCAACACATGCAATAATCATATCCGGAAGCTTTTTTATTTTTTTNATGAATTGATTTTTAAGNTCAACACCTGCTATTGAATTAAAGTCTCGAACTATAGTTGGATATGGATGAGGTCCAGTTACACTTCCGATAATATAATGAGTTGAATCAACATTAGTAACCCAATCTCTTATAGATTCATTTAGAGCATCTTTTAATGTGGCTGTACCAGATGACACAGGGATAACTTNTGCACCTAAGGTTTTTATTTTAAAAACATTTAATTCTTGTCTCTCTATATCTGTTTCGCCCATATAGATGACACAATCTAAATTTAACTTTGCNCAAATAGTTGCTGTTGCAACCCCGTGCTGTCCGGCACCAGTCTCAGCAATAATTCTTTTTTTACCTAATTTTTTTGCCAATAATGCTTGTCCAACTGTGTTATTTATNTTGTGTGCTCCAGTATGGTTNAGGTCTTCTCTTTTAAACCAAACTTTTGGACCNCCCAAATTATTTGTTAAAGTTTCNGCAAAATATAATGGAGACGGCCTTCCTACATAATCTGCATATATATTTTTTAGATCCTCTTTAAAGGATCTATCATCTTTAATTTCCCTATACAAATTCTCTAATTCTTCTAATGCAAAGGAGAGAGTTTCAGGTATGAATGTTCCTCCGTATTTTCCAAAGTAACTGTTATCCATTTTTAATAAAATCTCCTAATTCTTTTAATAATTCATGATTTTTTATGCCCGGTGAATCTTCGAGTTTTGAATTTAAATCAACGCCCCAACAACCCATTTTTTTTAGAGCATTAAGATCTTTAATTTCTATACCGCCTGCTATCATACAATTATCAAGTTTTATGTTGGCTAAATCGTTCCAATTAAATTTGATGCCGGAACCACCAAGACCATGATCAAAATTATCGAGTAAGTATTTATCTTTATTATCAATAAATAAATTGTTATCTATATTTTGTTTCAGTTTTGTTGCAGAAGTAGGCAGAAGGTAATTTAGATTAAATTTTTCAATTTGATTANATGAATCANGTACNTTNTAGATTTGATAAAAAGGTAAATCAAGATTCTTTAATTTATGATGAACAGTTTTTAAATCGCTAATTTCACAGAGAGGGACTGCTTTTTTTTGAATATTATTCTTATTAATAATGTTTACTGCCCAATCAATATCTATGTATCTAGGAGAGCTTTTAATNAAATTGAACCCAATAAAATCTACACCAGCCAATAATAATTCTGCAATATCTTCTTCTCGGGTAATCCCGCAAACTTTAATTTTCATAGTTATATTATTTGGATTGCGGGTCTTTATCTATATCAGGCGAACGGCCACGCCAACCAGCTTTATCAAAAATTCTTAGGTAAACAAGCTGATCGTGATCACTTTCATTTATNACTTTAACGTAATCACCCTCTTCAGCTAAAATCACATCNCCAGCNGCTAAAGCATATTCATCTTTATGCATTATGCCATGTGAAGGATCATGACCATGACCCTCTTCAGTATTTGTATATTCAACAATTTCCATTGTTCCGCGGCCAGAAATAACGACATAAACAACTTCACTTTCTAAAAGTCTATGACCATATGTACTTCTACAAGGGTCAACAACAGTTTTACTTGCAATAAGTTTAGACAGGAGGTCGTTGGTCCAGACTGTATAGTCTTCATCTTTCCTTTCAGGAACTCCGCCCACTCGAAAATTTACATATTTCTTAGCCATAATCGTGTTTAATTCTATATTTTTTAATTGACTTTTTAAAGGTATCTATCGCCAGAGTTCAACTCTGCCTAAATTTTTTTCCATTTCTTTTTGCAACACATCTAATGCACCAGTTGTTCTTACTAAAACTTTCATCTCAGTGAATTTATTGTCTGAGTTCCATTCAAACATATCTACTCCATTGACTTCTCTTCCGTCCATAGTGCATTTAAATTCAAGACATGCACTATTTTCATTAATTATTTCTTTTTCATAATGAAAATCATCTGCATGTAGAAATGTTTCAGAGGCGGCAATTAAATAAATAAAGCCCATATGTTTGTCTTTAGGTTTAAAAACTACAGGAGAATAGAATTGAAANTCATCTGCAAGTAAATCATAAAGAATATTCAAATCTTTCTTTTCTAATGATTGGTGCCATCTATTAATCGGATGTGTTTTTTCTTGCGTAATTTTCAACTTCTCTCCAGACTCTTAGCGTGTTTCCACCTAAAATCTTTTGTATATCTGATTGAGAGTACCCTCTCTTTAAAAATTCTTCAATCAGATTTGGATAACTAGAGGCATCTTTTAAACCAATTGGCAATGTATCGCCCACTCCATCAAAATCTGAACCTATTCCTACATGATCAATGCCGACAAGGCTTATTGCTCTATCAAAGTGATCTACAGTCTGACTNACTGTTGCGAAGTTATANTCANCATCGTTTTGTTCAGCATAATTTATAAATTTTGAACCAAAATTTATTTGCAATACACCACCATTATTCGCTAGCGCTATTAACATTTCATCAGANACATTTCTTTCCCAACCAGGTGTGAAATATCTTAATGATGAATGGCTGGCNATAACAGGTGCTTTTGANATATCTAAAACTTGCATAAATGCCTCATCTGAAACGTGNGATATATCTATAATCATTCCAATATTNTTCATNTCACTGANTAATTTTTTTCCAAAGGCACTTAAACCACCCCATTGTCTATTTTCATCATAAGAAGAATCAGATATNTGATTGCTTTTGGAATGAGTCAATGTGATATACCTTATACCTTTATCAAAAAAATATTTAACTCTTTCTAAATTACCTTCAATTGGTGCTCCGTTTTCCATTCCAAGAGCTATCCCTATGAGATTTTGNCCTGGTAANTTGGCGAGATAAACGGAGTTATTAAGCAAAAAGAAATGTTCAGAATTGTTATCAACAATTGTTGTTACCATATCAATCAATTCATTAGCAAGTTGAAAGCTTGAACCGTCAACTTGTGTTTGAGCTGGTAGATAAATTGAAAAAAAAGATACATTTAGACCACCTTCCAATGCTTTTATGTAATCAAAATCNAAAGTNGTAATTTGNGATATATCTTCNTANGAACCATTNTCTTGTANCTGATTATAAAGTCTATANGGNGTATCAATATGTGTATCAATTATTANTTGATTNTTNGCTATAAACTNAGGATCTTGATTNNTTGTACATGATGATAGAAATAAAAAAATAAGAAAATACTTCCAAAGTCTCATGTTTTAAATCTTCCACCAGCAAGCTTATTTCCAAGAAACCGTACAAGCCAAAGGGGTGTAAATTTAAATAGAATTACTATCAATTTGTAAATGACTCCAGGTATAACTACAGATTTTTTATTTAAGATTCCGTTAACACCGGCCTCAGCAACATCCTTTGCAGACATTTTCATAAAAGATGGCACTTTATCCATTCTGTCTTGTGTACCACTTTGTTGATGAAACTCAGTAATTGTAAAACCAGGACATAAAGCAGATGCGAAAATATTATGTTTAGCTTGGGATGAATTTATTGAATCAACAAATCTATTCATAAAAGTTTTAACCGGCCCGTATAGTACAGCAAATTCACCTGAAGGAGGTGCAAATGCAGCAACTGAAGAAACAACCATTATGTTACCTCCACCTCTTTTCCGAAAATGAGATAAAAATAATTTTGTTTGCATAATGACTGAGATCCCTAAAACACGAAGGCAATCTTCTTCATCCTCAATTGAAACTTCTTCAAGATTTTTATTGTGCTGATATCCAGCATTCAATACTAATGTATCAATATCTAATGAATTTTCATTAGCAAAATCATAAATTTCCTTTGGACTATTTTTATCCTTAAGGTCAGAAACTAAATGATTTACATCGACATTAAATTTATCTGATATCTGTTTAGATATTTCTATTAGTCTTTTTTCTCTCCTAGCAATAAGAAATAAGTTATATCCTCNCGAAGCATAACTATAGGCAATNTCTTTTCCAATACCTGCAGTTGCNCCAGTAATTAGTNCATATTTCATTTAAATATAATAAACAATCTGATGTGTAAAAAAAATATTGAACAATAAACAATCAACATGATTATTTTTTATACAACTTTTATTTATTGCAATAAAAAAATAAAAAAAAATGAATTTTTTTTGGTCTCTGAAATTCACTAAAATTGAGCACTCCAAGAGCTAAGAAAAAAAACATATATTTTTTTTCATAATACTCTTGCATTACTATCACTGTAGTTATAAATTGGAACTTACCTAGAGATAACTAGATAGGAAAAGGAACTGCAGAACCTAGAACTAGAAAGTTACTCAGGAAGAGACCAGAAGGGTGAAAGTTTAAGGTAGCTCAGTCGACAATAGAGTAAACTTAACCACCGAGAGTAAAAGAGATCTTACTCAAGGATGCAGAAGGTAATCTCACTTTTGACACCCACTGTTCTCGATGAGAAAAACTGAGCTTGCTCAGTTTTTTTTACGTCTAAAAAACCTTACAATCCTGANATGAAGATTTTCTACTTGGGTCCAGAAGGAACAAATTCTGATTTGGCATCAAAAAATATTTTTGACAAGTCTAATGAATTTATTCCCCTTCCATCTATTGAGGATATATTTGANAAAGTTGCATTAAGTCACAGCTATTANGGAGTAATTCCATTCGAAAATTCATATCAAGGTGTTATCAATTCATCATTAAACTGTTTGATTGACTATGACTTAAAAATCTCAAAAGAGTTTATCTTCAAGGTTGCACATAATTTTTGTTCAAAGAATAAAAACCTTTTAACAAACAAAGTAAAAAAAATAGCATCTCATCCACAAGTATTTGGACAATGTTCAACTTGGATAAGAGAACATTATCCTGAAGCAGAAAAAATTATTACTACTAGTACAGCAGAAGCAGCTAAATTAGCACAAAATGATAGAAATATTTATTGTATTGCAAATTTATATGCTGCAGATCTATTTGGTTTAGTAAATCATACTAGTGATATTCAGGACACTAAAAATAACAGGACAAGGTTTCTGGTAATAAGTAAATCGCTCGAAAAAAAGGGNCAAAGTAATAAAACATCAGTAATGATAAATTTAAAGGATCAGCCTGGNTCTTTAATGAAAATACTAAAACCTTTTTCAGATTTAAAAATAAATATGACCAGAATTGAAACAAGACCATCAAGAAATAACATTTATTTACATACTTTTTTTATAGATTTCGAGGGTTTTTATGAAGATGAAAAAATTACTAAACTTATTGAAATCCTTGAAGACCTTTCAGAAGAACTAAGAATTATTGGCTCTTATGAGTCGTTGAATTAGTAGTTATTATTTTTTAGATGTTCAACTAATGATTGACTTATTTCTTTTATAACTGGTTCATCTATTAAATGATACATTTCTTCAACAGGCAAAAATATGCTNTTTGGAATCANATCTGCAGTNTTTTTACCCTCTTCAAAAGGTATAAGTGGATCTAATTTGCCATGAATNACTAAAGTTGGAATATTNATATTTTTGACCTCATTATATCTATCCTTATCAGCCAAGATAGCAATAAGCTGTCTTGAGAAACCTGTATCATTAGGGCTTCTATTTATATTACTAATTGCCTCTTTTCTAAATTCACTTTCATTAAATGAAGGATCATTTTTAGATGCCAGAATCTTATAAATTTTCAAAGACCTGTTTACCCTTTCATCCATTGATAAATTTTTAAAAGATCTTGTTTCAATTAGTGATCTTAATTCGCCTTTTGGAGCAGTCTTTGCATCTGGAGCTTTAGCCATTGAAGAAATGAGCACATAGGAAATAAATTTATCTTCGTTTGTNGAAACCATTCTTTGTGAAATCATACCTCCCATTGATTGNGCTATNAGATGAGATTTATCTATATNNAGGTGATCTAATACAGCCATGCCATCATCTGCCATATCTGATAATGAATAGACCGATTTAATAGGAAGTCTTAGATAGAACTTTACATAATTCCAAATAAAATTTGGTTTNCCAAACTTTTCAAAACTTGTCGATAAGCCNATGTCTCTATTGTCGTAAACAATAGGTCTAAAGCCATTATCTATTAGTAGATTTATTAAACTTTTGGGCCAAAAGGTTAATTGTCCTCCTAAGCCTTGAACTAAAAGTACTGCTGGGGCATCTTTAGGTCCATAATCTATATAAAAAATATCTACATCTTTATTTTTTGCATAACCTTCTTCAGGAACAGAAAATATCTCTAAAATGATAAAAAATAAAAGAAATATCTTAAATGTTTTCATTAGNTTAATCTTCTGATTTATTATTCAATCCTTTATTTCTGAAGTATCCATAGAAAAAAAGCATCAATAGAAAGGCAAAAATCTGATTAAAAAATTCATTTATAAATAATATAGGCGTTGAAAAAAGCATTCCAAATGTTTCAATCATTGCTATTAAAGAATCATAATTTAATGAAATATAAAAAATCACTATTAAGAAAAAAACAATATCTATAAAAGTAAATTTAATATTTGGATTATTTTTTGAAAGCACAATCACGTATTTACTAAATATTTTAGGATTTCTTAATTTGTAATCATTCTCTTTTTCTTTCAAAAATGTCTTTTTTATTTTGTTCATTTTAATTTATCTAAAGCCCTCTTAGTTATAGATTTAATGGTATTAATATTTAATTTCAAGGTTGATGCAATTTCTTCATTTTTTTGGTCATATACATATTTTAAAGTCAGTATAACTCTCTCATTTACATTNAGATTTTTTATTATTTTATAAAAATCATTTGATGTATTACTTTCCTCAACTGCAACATCATTTACCTCATCCAGTATATACTTACTCTCTTTTTTTATTTCTGATTTAAAACAATTNACTGCAATGGAAATTAGCCAGTTTTTAAAATTTTTTTTCTGATCATAAGAATTTAGGTATTTTAAAGCTCGTAAAAAACTTAATTGTGTTAAATCTTCTGAAAAATCTACATTACCAGATGTTAATCTCATCATTATTGAGAAAATGTAATTGTTATAGCGTGTAATTAACGGTTCAAAATATTCATTGCCATCTGAAAGAGTTTTCTTAACAATATCTAGATCTGAATGCATCTAAGCATTATCAACTTGATTGAATTTTTTGTAATAAGTAACAGAGGCAAAAGTTCCTAAACCAATAAAAAATAATAGGATTCCAACTCCAGATAATGCATTTAGTATTTGAGAAAATATAAACCAACCTAAGAAAAATAATCCAATACCTACTCCCATAGAGACAAATCCAAGTCCTGGAGAATCATCTTTTTTTCTATATCCNGGAAGGTTCTTAAGAATATTTTCNTCAATTTCTTTTCCACTTTTTAAAGAAATTTGGAGAGTCTCATGCAATAATTTTGCCTTTTTAGTTTCAAAATAATGAACAATTAAAACTATCCAAATTGGCAAGCCAAATAAAATTACGACAAACAACAACCCTGTAAGATTATCTAAGAACCAGTTACCACCTGAACTTGCAGGTACAGAAATTAGAGATGCAGTAGATTCACTATCTAGNCTNTCGTTGACACTNATAAAGAATCTTAAAAAGNTGTCAATGTATTCTGTTATTAATTGTATTAATTCCATATTTATTTCCTACTCTCTTATACTTTATAAATAACAATAAAGTTGCATGAATAAGTTTTTTAATTATACAGATGTAAAAGAATTAATACCAAAAAAACCACTTACAGCAAATAAATATGATTTTGGAAATATTTTGCTAATTGGCGGTGAGCCAGGATTTGAAGGAGCAATTATGTTATCAGCGGAATCAGCTTTAAAATCAGGCGCTGGAATTATAAACATCTTTTGTCTAAGCGGTAATGTTCAAAATATTCTTGAAAAAAGACCTGAATATATGGTTTTATCNAAAGTTGATGATTTAAAAAAGTTTTTAGANAAAAAAATAACTATTATTGCAGGCCCAGGTACAACCAATTACTCCAGACTCAATGAAATTTTGGAAATTATTTATAATGATGAAACTAATCTTATTCTAGATGCTGCTTGTATTGAGATTGTTAANTCAAAAAAGTTTAGTAGTTTGCCGATAATTACTCCACATGAGGGAGAGGCTGCAAAATTGCTAGAAGTTAACGTAGAGGAAATTTCAAATAAACGTGAATATTACGCACAGAAAATCAGCGATAAATTTGGTGTTATTACTGTTTTAAAAGGCTACGAAACTATTATTACAGATGGTAATAAAATTTATATCTGTAAAGATGGCGATTCTTCATTAGCTTTTGCTGGATCAGGGGATATTTTGGCAGGATTAATTGGAAGCTTTTTAGCACAAGGTACTAAAGATATTGATAGTTGTTTATTAGGTGTATCCCTCCATGCTTACTCAGCAACAAATTCAAAATTGAAAAGAGGATTAACAGCTAATGAACTTATAGATTTAATAAGAAAAAATTTAAATCAGTAATAAAACCTTCGCCAAAGGTTTAGACCATATACCAATGACATAATCCACATAACTAACTCTATGTAGTTTGGATTTGAGTTATAACCAAAAAAACCTTTAAGAAAAACGCCTACACTTCCACTGTCATGGAGCACATGAGTGTATAGTTTATTTTTATCATCGTATGAGTAGAAAGAGGATGAGTCTCCCTCCTCTAGTTGAGTTTTTGGTTTTAAAATATCCCATGGTCTGGATATATTGTCTTTATTTAATTGATTTGATTTAACAAGATAAGATTCAACTTCGTGTGTACCATATGCAACCATACCTGAAGCAAGAAAAACTAATAACAAAGTTGTGCCTTGAAAAAATCTTTTTAAGTTAATTCTTTTACCTTGTACAACAACTAAATATCCAAGCAAAATTGCTAAAGCTGCACCAACAATAAATCCTACATAAGAGAACGATTCAGTAATAGAGAAGCTCGAAATCAAAAATACAACTGTTTCAAAACCCTCTCTTAAAATAGCAAAGAAAGTAACAAAAAAGACACCCCATGACGAAATTTTTACTGCAGTCATAGTTTGACCTTCTAAAACTTTACGATCACTTACATGTTTAGAAAGCCAAAAGACAACATACCAGATTAAGCCTGCTGTAATATACATAAAAATTGCTTCAAATAATGCCATTGAAGAATTGTTACCTAATGCATCTTTTAAGGATATAACTACATATGCGACGCCCAGACTAGCTACAATGGAAGCTACAACACCTAACCATAATTTTTGTATAGCGTCTCTTAAATTAGATTTTGCAAGGATTGTATATATGATTCCAACAATTAAGGAAGCCTCTAAACACTCTCTAAAAACTATTATGAATTCGTTCATGTACAAATATTCTAATGAGAATGATTCTCATTAACAACTCTAAATAATAAATTAAATGTAAAAAAAGTGTCCAAAAGAAAAATGCCTTTAAAATGGCATCCCCAAGGGGATTCGAACCCCTGTTGCCGGGATGAAAACCCGGTGTCCTAGGCCTCTAGACGATGGGGACACATTCGTAATTATATTAGCAAAAATAAGTTTTTAAAGTCTTATTTTTTCTTATGAATTTTCTTTTCAACTCCACCCAAAAATCCTCTTAAAAAATTTACTTCCATTTCATCTAACCCTAACCTTCGAAATAATCTCTTTATTCTTGATTCAATCTGTCTAGGATTGCCCTTGTTAAAAACTTCNAGGTCTTCAGAAATAGATAAAAAATGATCTATTANNTTGGTAACATGTTCATGCTTTGCAATAGGAANNTCCCANTAATNATTCTTACTAACTTTTTTAGGTTTNTGATAATCAAGAAATAGCTTNTAACAGACAATTTGTACTGACATAGCTAGATTTAATACTGGATATTTTTTATCAGTTTCTATAGTCATGTGAATATTACTTTTTTGTAATTCATCATTTGTTAGTCCCCTATCCTCTCTTCCAAATAAAATAGAAATTTTTTTATTTTTCTTTATTTCACTGATTAATGTTGGAGATAAATCACTTAAAGACTCTGTTGGCCATGGGACTTTTCTTTGTCTTGATGATGTTGCAACAACTATCTCAGTGCCTTCTAACGCTTCATCAAGTGAGTTAAAAAATTTTATTTTATCAATCAAATCAGCAGCATTTGCTGATAAAGCTTTAACTTCTTCAAAATTAATTTTTTTTGGGTTTATTAAACATAAGTTNCTGAAACCCATATTTTTCATNGCTCTTAAGGTAGACCCAATATTTCCCGAACTTGTTGTTTCTATGAGAATTATTTTGACTTGATTACTTAAACTCATAATATAGTTGTTATGTCATTACCTCCAATTTTAAATCGAGCACTAAAGGCTGCATATGATGGTGCAAATGAAATAATACACTTTAGTAAAAGGATTGATAATGTAAAAGTCATAAACAAAGGAATAAATGACATAACAACGAATATTGAACCATTTATTGAAGAAAAAGTTTTTGAATCATTAAAAAAATATTATCCTGAATTTAATTTCTTTGGTGAAGAATCAGGTACAGATGGAATAGAAAAATCTGATTCATACTGGCTTTTAGATCCTTTAGACGGGACTAGAAATTTTATTCATCAATATCCACATTATTCTCTTTCCCTTGCATGCGTTTGTGAAGGAAAAGTGGTCTGTGCCGTAATTATTGATCCAGTAAGAAATGAAGTTTTTTGTGCAGGTAAAGATACTGGAGCCTTACTTAATAATAGAAGAATTAGAGCAAGTAAAAAGGAAGGCTTAAGCAATGCGTTACTTTCTAATTCAAGCCATTTCAATAAAAAACATAGTTACAAGTACGAATTGCTTAAAACTTTTGNAGAGCTTAATAAATATAANATATCTATTAGAAAATCAGGTTGTGTGTCATTAGACTTAGTATACGTTGCAGCAGGAAGATTAGACGGCTTCTGGGGAAATGGTCTTGAAAAATGGGACCGTTTTGGTGGTTTATTTATTGGTCAAGCAGCTGGATGTTTGACTACAAGCTTTGATGGTGTTCCTGATAACTTTGATTCAGACCATATAATAATATCTACACCAAAATGTTTTAAAGATCTCTCCAAATGTGTTGTANCTGGATTTCAATCCATTGAATANGACTCTTCAGGTTCGTTTGAAGTCTTTTCCATATCTTTTTTAGTTAAATTTGTCAGAAGAAGGATTTTTACTACTATAAAAATAGACGAATAAGAACCGACTACAACCCCCATAGCAAGCGCAAGACTAAAGTTTTTTAAAGCCTCTCCTCCAGCAATTAAAAGTGCAACTAAAACAAGAAGTGTTGTAAAAGAGGTAACTATTGTTCTCAAAAATACTTGATTCAAAGATAGGTTTATAAGTGTGTCACTACTACCATGTTTATTTTTATCAACAAAGTTTTCTCTTATTCTGTCGGATACAACTATCGAGTCATTCAAAGAGTACCCTACTACCGCTAATAATGCTGCAAGTACTGATAAATCAAAGACTAAGTTGAATATTGAGAATATTCCCAAAATGATCAACACATCATGCACCAGAGCAGCTATTGCACCATATCCAAATTTTATTTGAAATCTAAATATTACATAAACAAGAATAACTAATATTGCAACAAGAATTGCTATGCCACCTTTATCTCTAAGCTCTTCTCCTATCTGGGGAAATATTGTTTCACTTTTTGTTACTTCGCCAAGATAATTATCATTTCTAAGCTGATCTACAACAGTTTGAGCATTAATATTCAGATCTTCATCACTTTGAAATTTAATCAAAACATTGTCATCACTGCCAAAATTTAGAACAACAAAATTTGAATTCTCAATTTTAGAAATGCTTGAACGTATTCTTTCAAGATCAGCTTTTTGTTCATACTTAATTTCGAGGGACACTCCACCAGTAAAATCTAATCCAAGTGTAAGACCCTTAAATAGCATTGAAAGTACTGAGATTAAAATAAGAACCGAGGATATAATCACTCCTAAGTTATTAAATTTTGTAAAAGGAATATTCATTAGATATTTAATCTCTCCACTTTACGATAACCGTACATAATATTAACTATTCCTCTAGTAACTAAGATTGCAGTAAAGATTGATGTCACTATTCCAATGCTTAAAGTTATAGCGAATCCTTTTATTGGTCCTGTCCCTATAGCATAAAGAATAAGGGCTACTAATAAGGTGGTAATATTTGCATCCATAATTGTTCCAAATGCTTTTGAAAATCCATTTTTTATTGCCAACTGAACTTCACTATTTGAGCGTATTTCTTCCGATATTCTTGCAAAGATTAAAACATTTGCATCAACTGCCATGCCTACAGTAAGAACAATTCCAGCTATTCCAGGCAACGTCAAAGTTGCTCCAATTAGCGACATTACCGCAGTAATTAATACTAAATTAAAAATTAATGCAAAGTTGGCAGCTATTCCAAACAACCTATATCTAATCAGCATAAAGATAAAAACAAGAATAAATCCAATAATTACTGAATTAAGTCCTTTTGTTATATTTTCTTGACCTAGTGTGGGTCCAATTGTTTGTTCTTCTACAAATTTCATTGGAGCAGCTAGTGCCCCTGCTCGTAAAAGTAAGGCTAAATCACTCGCCTCGTATGAATTAGATAATCCAGTAATTCTAAAACTAGTGCCTAAAACATCTTGTATAGTCGCATTACTAATTATTGATTTTTCTACATATGATTCTTGCAATACCTCATTGTTTTCATCAAAAAAAGTTTTTGTTTTTTCTTCTATTAATAAAACTCCTAACCTTCTTCCTATGTTATCTTTTGTNGCCTCTTGCATGGCCCTGCCACCAGAGATGTCTAAAGATATGTTTACTTGAGGCCTGCCGTTTTCATCAAAACTGCTTTGAGCATTGGTAACACTATCACCTGATAAAATTATTTTCTTTTCAAGAAAAGCTGAACTCGAGGGCTGATTTTTATAAAAAAATTTATCTTTTCTCAGAAAAGATGCATTAGATTTTGCTTCTAATCTAAATTCTAAATTAGCAGTCTTTCCAATTATTTTCTTAGCAGAAGCAGAATCTTGCACTCCTGGAAGTTCTACGACTATTCTGCTTTTTCCCTCTCTCTGAACTATAGGCTCTGAGACACCAAGCTCATTAACCCTATTTCTCAATGCTACTAAGTTCTGGTCTACTGCATAATCGACTATCTCAGCTAAATAGTTTGATGTGTACCTTAGATTGATAGAATTTCCGTTTTGAATTAAATCATATTTTGAGCCGCTAACTGAAAAATTATTTTGATCTAAATAATTTTTAGCTTCAGTTACGTCATTTGCACTGGTGAAATTAAGCGTTATTTCGTCGCTGGAGCTTTTATAGTTTGAATTTATTCCTCTTTTTGAGAATTCTTCTAGAAGACTTGCTCCTTCTGATGAGAGCCTCTCTGTTGAGTANCTCTCNGTATCAACCTCCAGNAGAAAATGAACACCTCCTGCTAAATCTAANCCTAAGTTTANGGGCTTACCACCCAGATCTTTTAACCAATTTGGAGTGGTTGCAACAGAATTTAAGGCAATTATAAATTCTCCTTTGGAGTAGTCTGCAATCANCCTTCTTGCNGTAAGCTGATCATTAACCGATTGGAGAGTTATTTGTAATGCATTGTCTACATTTTCAATCTTATCTACAAAGACATTATTTTTTTTTAGTAATTTTTCAATTTCTTCTTTAATAGATNTATCGAAAAATATTGAAGAGTTGCTAGATGCNACTTGTAAGGCAGGATTAGTAGGGAAAAAATTTGGTAGGGAAAAAATTATCCCAACAACTAACACAGTTGAGATTAAAAAATTTTGCCAAATTTTAAAACGATTCACTGTGTCTCAATATTATTAATAGTACCTTTGGGGAGCAAAGAAGAAATAAACTCTTTTTGCATATTAATTGTTACATTATCTCCCAGTCTTATTAACACATATCTATCTTTTACATTTTCAATTTTTCCTACAATTCCAGAAGAAGTCATTACTTCATCGCCTTTCTTAAGTGCTGCGACTAATGCGTCATGCTCTTTTTTTCTCTTTTGTTGCGGTCTAATTGTCATGAAATAAACAAATAAAAAAAAGAACAATAACATTAAAAATGGAAAGAATGTTGGTGCTGCTGCTTCGTTCATTAGTTATCCTATAGTTTTGGCTTCTTTAAGCTCCTCATATCGTAAAAGGAATCAAGAAATTCTTCAAATTTATTTTCTTCTAGAGACTTTCTTATATCNGACATTAATTTATAAAAGTAAGATAAATTATGTATGCTCATCAAAGTGCTAGCTAATATTTCATTGCACTTATCTAAATGATGGAGGTAAGCACGAGAAAAATTTCTATTTGTATAACTGTCACAATTTTCATCTATAGGTTTAGTAGAGTTTTTATGTTCAGAATTTCTTATTTTTAAAATTCCTTTACTTGTATATAAAAATCCATTTCTTGCATTTCTAGTTGGCATTACACAATCAAACATATCTATACCATATCTTACACCTTCTACAATCTCCTCTGGCGTACCAACACCCATTACATAATGAGGTTTATCAATTTGAAGGTGTGGAGCAAGAAATTTAAGAACTTTTGTCTTTTCCTCTTTAGTCTCTCCTACGCTTAAACCTCCAAGTGCAATTCCATCAAGTTTCATACTATTCATAAATTCAAGTGACTTTAACCTTAATTCATTATGCATTCCGCCCTGCACTATGCCGAAAAGCAAATGTCCATTTTTATTTTTATTGAAATAGTCAACAGATCTTTTTGTCCATCTATGAGTTAGATTCATAGATTCTTCCGCTTCATNAAGTGAACTTGGATAATTNGTNCATTCATCAAAAGCCATAACAATATCAGAATTTAAAATAAGCTGAGTATTTATTGAGTCTTCAGGAGACATAAATATTTTTGAACCATCAAGAGGTGATTTAAATTCAACTCCCTCTTCTGAAATTTTTCTTAGCTCCTTCAAACTCCATATCTGAAATCCACCAGAATCAGTCAAGATTGATTTATTCCAGCCCATAAATTTATGCAATCCACTGAATTTCTTGATTGTTTCTAATCCAGGTCGTTGAAATAGATGAAATGCATTACCGAGAATTATTTCAAATCCAATGTCATGTAACTGATCTGGAGTTAAACCTTTTACAGTCCCATAAGTACCTACAGGCATAAATACAGGTGTTTGTATTTTCGATGTTTTGGTTGTTAGGGTGCCTCTACGTGCATACCCTGATGAAGTTAATAATTCAAAGGACATCTTTCTATTATCATCGCATCTCCATAACTGAAAAAGCGTAAATTATTCTTAATTGCAAATTCATACGTTGAAAATATAAGTTCTTTTCCAGCAAATGCACAAACCAACATCAATAAACTTGATTGTGGTAAATGAAAATTAGTTAGCAATGCATTAACTACATTAAATTTAAACCCCTCTTTAATAAAAATAGTAGTTGTCTGTTTTCCAGGTGAAACTGAATTTGTTTCATTATTCCAAGATGATTCTAATGCTCTAAGAGTTGTGGTGCCTATAGCTATGATTCTTTTATTATCTTTTAGTTGAGAATTAATTTTTTTTGCTGATTCATCAGATATAAAAAAGTTTTCTTGATGTAATTTGGATGAATCATTAATTGCGTCATTAGACAGGGGTTTAAATGTGCCTAGTCCTACAGCTAAATTNATCTTACAAGTAGAAAANTCATTTGTGATCTTTTCATATAAATCATTATCAAAATGTAAAGATGCTGTTGGTGCAGCTGCAGATTCTTTTAATACATCATTTGCAAATACACTTTGATATCGAACATTATCAAATTCATCATCATCTCTCTTTAGATATGGTGGGATAGGCACCTTTCCATATGTTGAACATAGATGTTCAACGTTTTGACTAAATTTTATTAATACCAATCCATCTTTTTCTTTAACAATACTAATTTTCAAGGGGAAGGTGTCTGTTTTAAGAACTTGTGATTTTTTTTTAAGGTTTAATCCTTTGGTTAAGCATTCTGCTTCAAACTTAGAAAGAATTCTATTTATAAAAATTTCTGTTTGTCCTCCACTTTCTTTTTGCAACCTTAATCTTGCTTTGAATACTTTAGTTTCATTAAAAACTATTAGATCATCTTTCTTAAAAAAATTTGAAATTGAAGAAAAATTTTTAATTGAGAAGTTTTGATCCTTGCATAGGAGCAGTTTTGAATCTGTTCTATTTTTAGGAGGATATCTAGCAATTAACTTTTCTGGAATTTCATAATCATAATCACTTTTATAGATGTCTTGATTCACAGGATGTATGATAGCAATTTATGGGGATGTGGTGGAATTGGTAGACACGTGCGACTCAAACTCGCATGCTGAAAAGCGTAACGGTTCAAGTCCGTTCATCCCTACCA
>FUFK010042569.1_pt1 | contig 38024 bp, 41 predicted proteins | sample 1021851 | NCBI WGS metagenome assembly FUFK01 (sample SAMEA51879418, study PRJEB19060) | metagenome
TTATAAATTATTATTTCTATTGATTTTATTAGATTTATTGAATTTATAAAGGGTAAGTATATTATTATATATAGATATGATATTTAAATAATATTTGTTAACTAGTGAAATTAAATAAAATTTTTTTTAATTTTTTTCTTGAAATCTAAAAATTTTATGGTATGCTTATATTGTATAATAGGGTAAATATTTTTGTTTTTAAAATATGGCAAGATTGTGATATACTATGCAACCCTACGCAAGTGCCATAGCCCCTACCCGCCACATATATATCATACTCATACAAAATTACCAGATTCTAGTGTTAACTAGTTGGGGGTGCGTTACAGGCATAAAAAAACCCCACCGAGTTTGGCAGGGTTGGTTAGTTTGAAATATATAAAAAGGTCTGATATAGGTGTTAATGCTCCCGGCAGGTCTATATATATTATACACCCCTCTGCGAAATTGTCAAGAAGAAAAAAAAGTATTGACAAATGTTAACTAGAGGTGTATAATAGGAGATATGAGTTTTTTACAAACACAAACAAACAACAACAATAGAAACCTTACTGAGCAACAACAGAAGTTTTTAGATGCTTTAAGTGGCGAAGCCAAAGGAGATATAAAAGCGGCACTTCAAGTTGCAGGTTATAAGGACACTAGTTATTATGCTGTTGTCAGAAGTCTCCGACAGGAGATTATCGACACAGCTAATACGATACTAGCCCATTCAGCACCTAAAGCAGCTAAGAAGTTAGTGGATGTTTTAGAAAGTGATGAACCTATTCCACAGGTTAACGCAAAGCTACAAGCTGCCCAAACCTTATTGGATAGAGTTGGTGTTGCTAAAAAAGAAAGTATTAATGTTAACCACAACCATAGTGGCGGAATCTTTATTCTACCGGATAAAAAGGAAACTATTATAGACGCAGAACCGGTAGAGGTAAAAGATGAGTAAGGTAGCTTTTTTATTATTATTCTTAAGTACATCTACTGCACCGCAATATTACTACAAAGGTATGTGGTTTCACAATATGCAGGAATGTGAAGATAGAAAAGAACATCAGATAAATAAAATGATGATGGAAGCAGAGATACAAGGTTTTAAAGATGCATATATAGATGCTAGATGTATAGAGATGGATATTAAGGAGTTTAAGAAAACACTAGGTACTTAATGCTTACGAAAAGAAAAACATCTACAATACCATTTGGCTACAAGGAAGCAAATGAAAAAGGTTTTCTTGAANCNATACCGGAACAGTTAGAAGAATTAGAACAAACAAANAANCATATNATTAATGGTTCANTNTCNTTACGANGTGCAGCAGAACAATTAGAACATAAGACTGGTCGTAAGATATCTTATGTAGGATTAAAAAAGATAGTTGACAAGTCAAGAGTAAAAGGATTACTAGATAAAAGGGAAGTATAATGGTTGGCAGACCAAAAGGTTCTAAAGCCCCAAGGCATTTGTCTATGGAGACTAAGGCAAAGCTACAAGCTAGAAAAGAATTAAGAGACAAAGAAAAAGAATTAGCAAAGCTAGAAAGAAAGATAGCTAAGAAAAGAAATAATTTAAACGAGAAAAAGAAAGTTTTAACAAAGGTTGAACTTGCGGTTGACCCAAAGCGACAACAAACTACCAACAAAAATACAGTTCTTACTGAATCAGAGTTTAGTAAAGCACCGAAACAAGTTCGAGACTTTGTAAAAGAAAACAAAGAGTCCATAGTATTTAAACCTAATGATGGACCGCAGACAGATTTCCTAGCAGCAGGAGAACAAGATGTTCTTTATGGCGGTGCTGCAGGGGGTGGTAAGTCTTATGCAATGTTAGTTGACCCATTGAGGTTCATGCATAGACCAAGCCACCGAGCATTACTTCTAAGAAGAAGTATGCCAGAGTTAAGAGAATTAATAGATAANTCCAGAGAATTATATACCAAAGCTTTTCCGGGTGCAAAGTTCAGAGAAGTAGAAAAGGTATGGAAGTTTCCNTCGGGTGCTACATTGGAGTTTGGNTATCTTGACAGAGATGCAGATGTGTATCGCTATCAAGGTCAAGCTTATAGTTGGATAGGTNTTGATGAATTAACACAATACCCAACAGAGTTTCCACTTCAATANTTGCAATCACGATTAAGAACAACAGACGCAGAAATAAAACCTTATATTCGGTGTACTGCAAACCCCGGTGGAGTTGGTGGACATTGGGTAAGAAAAAGATATCTTGACCCTAGTCCTCCTAATGAANCNTTNAAAGGACCAGATGGNTTAANNAGAAAATTTATTCCNGCAAGATTNGAAGACAATCCATATNTATCAGAAGATGGTAGATATGAAAAGATGNTAGAGTCTTTACCTCCAATCCAAAGAAAACAATTACTAGAAGGTAATTGGGATGTAGCAGAAGGTGCAGCATTTGTTGAGTTCAATCCAGAAATCCATGTTATACCTCCTTTTAAAATACCAGTTCATTGGATGAAGTATAAAGGAATTGACTATGGCTATGCTGCAGAGTCTGCTTGTGTATGGGCAACTATAGACCCAGATGATGATACATTAATTATTTATCGTGAACTTTATAAAAAAGGTTTAACAGGTGAAGACTTAGGTAACATGCTTACTGAGTATGAACGAGAAGACCATAGAAGTATTCAAGGAGTATTAGATACTGCAGCTTGGAACAAGACAGGTGTGGGAGGACCAACAGTAGGAGAAACATTGGTCCGAGCAGGACATAAGTTNAGACCNGCAGATAAAAATNGAATTCAAGGNAANATACAAATACANGAGTATNTAAAACAAAACAAAACAACAGGNAGACCAANACTACANATATTTTCTAATTGTGTNAATNTNATNAGAGANTTACAAAGTATTCCTGTTGACCCNAANAANCCNGAGGATGTNGATACNAAAGCATCAGACCANGCATATGATGCACTTNGATATTTAATTATGTCNAGACCTCAAAAACCTTCNGCTTATAGTCAGATGAGAGAAATAAAAANNTTNACACCNTCTGACCCNACNTTNGGATATTAANATGGATGGAGATAGTANNGANATGTTNTTAGCAAANTTAAAAATGAAATCAAANATNATAGAAAGTCTNAAGNCNCANGCNNAAGGACATATNNANAAACANAAAGCNAATGTTGANGTNTTNTTANANAACCCTGCAGGTGTNGCAGAACACCCAGATGTNNTNGAAACNATTGAAAAAGAANTAGAGATAATNGCNAAGTATGATGACCAACTNNATATNNTNNATAANTACTTCAAGTAATGCCAACATATACATTTAAAGATTTAAAAACTGGCGAAGAGTTTGATAAGGTCATGTCATATGAAGACATGCTTAAATACAAAAAGAAAAANNATATTGAGTATGTTATCAAACCATTTAAGGTATTTAGANTAAATGATATGGGTGGACCAGANGATANTTTTAGACAATGGTGCAGACAACCCGAAGCAGATATAGATACCAGCAAGTCAAAAAATTTTAGAAACTCAAAGAAAGAGTATTTATACAGTAATGCCAAAGACGAGTAACCCAATAACTATAGGTGATAAGGAATATCACAAGTATTTAATAGTTTGGGAAGATATATGTGGAGATTCAACAATTACTGATTATAATGAGTTTTCAAAGATGTCAGTAGCTACAATTAACACAGAAGCTTATATATTTAAGAAAACTGACAAATATGTATGGAGTTTTGCATCATATCAGAATGATAATGGTGAGGTAGCTTTTGGTGATAGGAATGTCTATCCTAGAAGTGTAATTAAGAAGATGATAAAGATTTAACTTGACAAAATCAACAAGTAGGTGTATAATAAAGGTATAACTAGATATGGTAGATAACACAGACATTACTAANCCAAAAGAAGAAGAAAATCAAGAAAAACAACAAGAAAGCAATAGATTAGCTTCTTTTGTTTATGACAGATTTATAACTTCTGAAAGAGCAAGACAATCTGATGAAGACAGATGGCTTGAAGCTTTTCATAATTANAGAGGTCAGTATTACAANAATGTTCAATTTAGNGAACATGAGAAGTCAAGAGTCTTTGTAAAAGTAACTAANACAAAAGTTTTAGCTGCATATGGACAATTAGTAGATGTATTGTTTTCTGCTAACAAGTTTCCAATATCAGTAGAAGAAACAAAAGTACCAGAGGGTGTATCTGAATATGCTCACCTTAATCCTGTAGGAGAAAACTTACAGAACTCTGGACCAAGTATTGAAGGCGGTGCAGACCAATCTCAACCATCAATGTCACCAGAGCAAATGTCTTTGGTTGGATTTGAAGGTGATGGCAGAGAGTTACCAAAAGGTGCAACATTTACTGGACTTCAAGAAGATAAAGAATTTTTAGGTTCACTTAAGAATGAACTAGGAGATGAAGCTGTTAAAGAAGGTTCTGCTCCATTGCCAGAGATGGCACAAATAAGACCTGCTACTACACTAGCAAGACGAATGGAAAAATTAATCCATGACGAGATTGATGAGTCTAGTGGGTCACAAGAATTAAGAAACGCAATCTTTGAATCTGTTTTATTAGGAACAGGTATTATCAAAGGTCCTTTTACTTTTAATAAAACTTTACATAGATATGTTAAGAATGAAGATGGTACAAGAAGTTATCAACCAGAACAAGTAAAAGTACCAAGACTAGAATTTGTAAGTGCATGGGATTTTTATCCAGACCCAAATGCAAAAACTATTGAAGAATGTGAATATGTTGTACATAGACACAAACTAAATAAAAATCAATTAAGAGATTTATTAGACAGACCTTTCTTTGATAAAGAAGCAGTATTAGAAACTTTACAAGATGGTCCTAACTATCGTAATAGAACCTTTGAAACACAAATCAAAGCAGAAGATGATAGCAACACAACTGAAACAGATAGATTTGAAGTACTAGAGTTTTGGGGTTGTGTAGATAAAAAAGTTTTAGAAGATGCTCAGATACCTGTTCCAGAAGGAATGGATGATGAGAAAGAAATGCAAATCAATGCATGGGTAACTGAAAACAGAGTGTTAAGAATGGTAGTCAANCCATTTAAACCTTACAGAATACCATACAACGCATTTCCTTATGANAAGAATCCATATAGTTTCTTTGGTATTGGTGTACCAGAGAATATGAAAGATGCTCAACAAATTATGAATGGTCATGCAAGAATGGCTATTGATAATTTAGCTTTATCGGGTTCACTTGTTTTTGATGTTGATGAGTCAGCATTAGTAGCAGGACAAAACATGGATGTATATCCGGGCAANATATTTAGAAGACAAGCAGGTATGCCGGGTCAAGCTATTCATGGATTAAAGTTTCCAAACACATCAACTGAGAATATGATGATGTTTGATAAGTTTAGACAGTTGGCAGATGAGTCAACAGGAATACCTTCTTACTCTCATGGTCAGACAGGTGTTCAAAGTATGACAAGAACAGCTTCTGGTATGTCAATGTTATTATCAGCAGCAAACTTAAATATAAAAACTGTTGTAAAAAATTTAGATGATTTCTTATTAAAACCTTTAGGCGAAGCATANTTCCAATGGAACATGCAGTTTTATGAAGGAGACTTAGCAATCGAGGGAGACCTTGAAGTTAAGGCAACAGGAACATCTTCTTTAATGCAAAAAGAAGTTAGGTCACAAAGACTTACAATGTTCTTACAAAGTGTACAGAATCCTGCGATTGCACCATTCGTCAAGATTCCAGAATTAATTAAGGAACTAGCATATACATTAGACCTTGACCCAGAGACAGTAATCAATGACCCTAATGAAGCAGAAATATATGCTAAGATTATAGGACTACAGAATGCAAGACAGAACCAAACAGTTGGTGGAACAGATAGTCCAGAGTCCCCAATGGACATCCCTCAAGGAGTACCTAACCAATCTCCAGAACCAGACAACTCGGGAGTTGGCAATGGCACAATCGGAACAGGAGGTGTACCGCAAACAGGGGAAATGGAATTTACTGGAACAGTTAATCCAACTGGACAAAACTAATAAACTTAACAAACAGGAGAAATAACTATGCCAATGGGAAAAGGAACTTATGGAAGTCAAAAAGGAAGACCACCTAAAAAGAAAATGATGGGTGGCGGAATGATGATGAAGAAAAAGAAAATGATGCATGGTGGAGCAATCCATAAAGGTAAAAAGAAAAAATAGTTTTAATGGCTACTAAAGAGTTAAAAAATCAAATGGATGGGTTTATGAAACCCGCAACAGCAGAAGCACCAACTATGGGGTTGTATGATGTAAATACTCCTCAAAGTGTGCGTGAAGGAACTCCATTAAGATTATTTGACAAAGAGAGAGCAAGATATAAAACAGGTGATGTTGTAGAAGATAATTACAACAGAGCATTAGCAGTTTATAGTGCAATGAAAAATGCTAATGAACCAGATGCAAAAATTAAAGAAAGAATTGGTGAACTCCAATATAATAAAATTATTATGAATAAAGCAAATGTTAAAAAAGCTGCTACAGGTGGCTTAATGGGTGGTGACCCTAGACTTGGAAAAGTAGAAGATGTTGGCTATCAAGCTTATGCATATGGTGGACCAGTTCTTAAAATGGCAGCAGGTGATACACCTTTTCAATCATGGTTGAGTTCAACATATGATAAAAAAGTAGAAGATTTATCTGCACAAGAATATAGTTTATTTTCACAAGAGTGGACAAGATTAAATAATAAAAAAGCTGAAGGTGGCGAAATCAAAGTACCAGAACTTGCACCAGAAGCAGAGACTTCTTTAGAAATGCAAATGGAAGAAGCAATGCCACAAGGCGAAGAAGGTGAAATGGATATTAAAGCAGAAGTAGATACATCTGTTTTAGATTCAGAAGAAGAACAATTATTAGAAGAAGTTATTGAAATGCATCCGGGTATAATGGATGTCATTGTTAAATTAACAGCAAAAGAATTTACCGGTGAGGGCGAAGTTGATGGACCGGGAACAGGAACTTCAGACTCGATACCTGCAATGTTATCGGATGGTGAGTTTGTATTCACAGCAAAAGCAGTTAAGCAAATTGGTGTGGACAAACTTAGAAAACAAATGAGAGCAGCAGAAGAAGAGTATGATAACAGTATGGCAGTTCAAGATTCTCAAATGGAATCTGGACAACCCATGATGGCAAAAGGCGGATTATTATCTGCCGACAAGTATAAAATATAGAGCTACCCGGGCAATCACCTAGGCACTCTATATCGGCTACTTTGCAATACGCAAACCCCAAAACAAGAAAGGTGATTAAAAATGGTTGAAAGTAATGCAGACACTTTACTGAAAGGTAAAGCTACTCAGCAGAGTAATGAAACAGAAGCAAATCCATATAATGCTAAAAAGGATTATATTGATTATGAACAAATGAATGCAAATGCGAAAGAACCTTTTGCAAATGCAGACACGATAGCGGTTAAGAAGGACCAACCAAAAGTTGTTGTTGATTCAATGCAACCAACAGAAACTGAGGAAGATACTCCGGAAGAACAAGCTGACAAACCTTATAAAAAGGTTGACTACAAAAAAAGATATGATGACCTCAAGAAACACTATGATGGTCGTGTTAATTCTTTTAAGTCGAGAGAAGAGGAACTACTAGCAGAAATTCGTGCTAATAGACCTACATACAAAGCACCTAAAAGTGCAGAGGAAATCGAAGCTTTTAAGAAAGAATACCCAGATGTTTATGGTGTTGTTGAAACAGTCGCACATCTTAGAAGTTCTAAGGAAACAGAAGATTTAAAACAAGAGATTAAAAGTCTTAAAGAATTAAATCAAACTGTTAACAAAGAAAAAGCAGAAGCTAAACTAGCGAGATTACATCCAGACTTTGAACAAATTAGAGAGTCAGATGAGTTTCATAGTTGGGCGGAAAGTCAACCCGAAGCAATTAAGGGATGGGTTTATGGTAATGCTACAAATGCAGAACTTGCTTCGAGAGCAATAGACTTATTCAAACAGGATACCGGCAAGTCAAAATCTAAACCAGAATTATCTGGCGATTTAGTTGCAGCATCAGAAATGGTGAAAGTAAAAAACAGCAAAGAAATCGGCTATGGTTCTAAGAAGATTTGGACTCGTTCTCAAATAGCGGCAATGTCGCAGTCAGAATTTGATAAGAACGAAAAATCTATAACTGAAGCTATGTCTGAAGGTCGTGTCGTAAATGACATGGGTAACAGACCAAGTAGAGGTTCTGGTAATCCGACTTACTAAATTTTATAGACCGCACATTGTTAATCACTTAACTTAAACAACACAGGAAAGGGGAATATCATGGCGGTATTTCAAAATGCTACTAATAGTAACCTATCTAACTTTGATACTACTAGTGGACAAACTAATGAGTTCTTCGTACCAGAAATATTTTCGAAGAAGATTCAAAACTTCTTTAGAAAGTCTTCTGTTATCGAAGCAATAACAAACACAGACTACGCAGGTGAGATTGCGGCTTTCGGTGATACAGTAAAAATCATCAAAGAACCAGAAATCACAGTTGCGGCTTATACAAGAGCAGCAAGTACAACTAAACAGTACTTAACTGACCAAGAACTTACTCTTGTAATTGACAAAGCAAATAGCTTTAAGTTCATAGTTGATGATATCGAGGAAAAACTTTCTCATATCAACTTTGCATCAGTAGGTGCTTCAAGTGCAGCTTATACACTTAAGAACACTATGGATTCAGAAGTATTAACTGCAATGTTTGCAGGTGTATCTACTTCAAGTCCAGACCATCAACTTGGTGGTGATACTGCAAATGCAGCATCTGGTTCTTTAGCTACTACTGACCCAATCGACATGGGACATGCATCTGGAGAAGCAACTCCTTTGGCTATCATGGCAAGAATGGCAAGATTACTTGACGATTCTCAAGTGCCAGAAGACCAAAGATGGTTTGTTGCAAAACCAGAGTTCTATGAAGAACTAGCAAGTACAGACTCAAAACTTATGACATCTGACTTTAACCAAGGTGATGGTGGAGTAAGAAATGGTCTAGTTGCATCTGGTTCAATTAGAGGATTCTCAATGTACAAATCTTCTAATGTACCTGCAACTACAAATGCTACTGGTCAATGCTTAGCAGGACATATGTCTTCTACAGCAACTGCTCAGTCAATCCTAAACATTGAGACTTTAAGAGATACTGATACTTTCGGTGATATCGTTAGAGGTCTTCATGTATATGGAAGACAAGTTCTTAGAGATGATGCTTTAGTAAAAGCTATCTACACTATCGACTAATACTAATATTGAGGGGGCGATTAATCTCGCCCTCTCTTTTAATATAACACGAAAAGAATTTTAAATGGCAGCACCCTTCAGAACATATCTTGATTTAACTAATACTCTTATAAGAGAATTAAATGAAGTAGAACTGTCAAGTGTTTCATTTGCAAACGCAAAAGGAATACAAAAATATATNAAAGATACAATTAACAGAGCATACTTTGATATTTGTAACGCAGAAGATAAATGGAGTTTTTTAGCAGTTGGCGACCCAAGCGATAACTATTATGGAAATGTTTCAGTTGAAACTGTTTCTGGAACTAGGTGGTACAAATTTAACACAAGTTCAACTGGGGTTACAACTGACTATGGGTTTATAGATTACGAGAATGTTACACTAACAGAAGAAGGTGTAAGTGGAAAAGCAGCACCATATGAAATTAGAAATCTAAGACCTATTACAATAGAATTTTGGAATAAGCATTATGCTATATCAGAGTCTGTAGATAAAAGTAATACACAGACTTATGGTATTCCACAAAGAATTATCAGAAGTCCAAAGAATGATAAGTTTGGTTTATCACCTATACCTAATGGTAAATTTAAAGTTTATTTCTTTGCGTACTCACAACCAGACGAATTAACAAATCATGGAGATACTGTAGTATTCCCACAACAATATACAACAGTATTACTTGCAAGAGCAAGATATTATTTACATCAATTCAAAGACAATATAAGTCAGTCACAGTTAGCTGATGCAGAATATAAAAAAGGTTTAAGAACAATGAGAGAACAATTGATTGAACCTTTTCCAGACAGAATGACTGATGATAGAACAAGGATAATATAATGGCAAAGTCACCTGCATGGCAAAGAAAAGAAGGAAAGAATCCTAAAGGTGGTTTAAATGCTAAAGGTCGTGCTAGTTATAATAGAGCAACTGGCGGTAATTTAAAAGCACCAAGTAAAAAAGTTGGTAATAAAAGAAGGGCTAGTTTTTGTGCAAGGATGAAAGGAATGAAGAAAAAACTTACATCTAAGAAAACAGCAAATGACCCTAACAGTAGAATTAATAAATCATTAAGAGCATGGAATTGTTAAATGGCAGAGCAAGGTGTTTCGGTAACATGCGAAGGCGGATTAGATTTAGTAGGTACAACACATACACTATTTAGAACTCCGGGTGTCGCAACAACATTAGAAAACTATGAATCTTCTATCCATGGAGGATACAGAAGAATAAATGGTTTTACTAAGTTTGGTANTAACACTCCNGATAATACTTCAACAAATATAGAAGGTATTCATACTTATGCTAAAGGAGTTGTAGCTTGTCAAGGTTCTAATATTTATTATAGTCCAAATGGTAATACATGGACACAAGTAAATAAAGATACTTATCAAACACAGACAGGAACAGTTTCAGTAACAGCAGGTTCACCAACTGTAACAGGAAGTGGAACAAGTTTTACTACAGAGTTTTCAGTAGGTGATGATATTAAAATTAATAATGAAATATTTAATGTATTATCTATTACAAATAATACAACACTAACAACAGATGGTAACTTTGTAGCAACAGCTTCAAGTCAATCTATAAAAAAGAATGGAGCAACTGCAGCACAATTAGCAAGTGGTTCAACAATAAATAGAGTAAGTCAATCTGATTGTAGTTTTGCTTTATANGAAGGTGAATCACAGTATGGTGAATTATTTATAGTAGATGGAAATAATAAACCTGCTTANTTAAAAATTGAAATAGCAAGTGGAACACACACTTATTACTTTAAAGAAGTAGGAAGGTCTGCTCCAGAAAAATCTAANTTTGCTACTATCTTTGCAGAAAGATTAATTGTTGCAGGAGATGCAGATAATCCACAAGTAGTAAGTTATAGTACAAGATTAAAACCAGAAGACTTTAGTGGTTCATCAGCAGGTACAATAGATGTTGGTGATAAAATAAAAGCAAGTCAAACCTTTTAGAAATAAACTTATTGTTTTTTGTGAAACAAGTATATTCCAAATATCTGGATTAGATAGTAGTCCGACAGTATCGGGTGTCACAAAAAACATTGGATGTATAAGTGGTAATACAGTTCAAGAGATAGGTGGAGATTTAATTTTCTTAGCACCAGATGGTTTAAGAACTATCGCAGGAACAGCAAGAATTGACGATATAGAATTAAGTTCTATTAGTAGAAAGATAATGCCATTATTCAGAGATGAGATAATGCCTTTCTTATCATCAATTAGATTTTCTAGTATGGTGATTAGAGAAAAAAGTCAATACAGATTATTTTACTTTAGGTCTGGAGTATCTACTAATATTCAAGGTGGAATTATAGGAACATTTAAAATATCTTCTACAGGTGCAGGAGTTTATGAGTGGAGTCAAACAAAAGGTATTCCTGCTAAGATTGCACACTCTGGTACAGATGAAAATGGAAATGAAGTAATGTACCATGCATCAGAAGATGGTAGAGTATATAACCACGATACAGGAAATAGTTTTGATGGTTCTAATATTGTAGCACAATATAAAACACCAGACTTAGATTATGGTGATGCAGGTATTAGAAAAACTTTATACTATATTAAAACAAGTATTCGTTCTGAAGGAACAAATAATAATTTAAAGTTACAAACTCGTTACGATTTTGAAAGTAATGATGTTACTCAACCTGCAGAAATAGCATTAGGAGCATTACAAACTCCTGCAACATTTGGAACAGGTTCAGTATTTGGAACAACAATTTTTGGTGGAACATTATTTCCACAACAAAAAACAACACTAACAGGTAGTGGATTTACAAATAACTTTAGAGTTAGAAGTACAGGTACAGGTTCACCTTATACTGTCTCTGGCTTTTATGTAGATTTCATACCTGCAGGAAGGACTTAATAGATGGCAACATACACTAGACAAAGTACATTTACAGATGGTGATACAATATTTGCAGCATTGCTCAATAATGAATATGACCAACTAGTAGCTGCATTTAATGTCTCGACTGGTCATACCCATGATGGTACGACTACTGGTGATGGTGGTCCTATTTCAAAATTATTTAGTAATGCAATTACATTCGGTACTAATGTAAATTCAGATGTTGTAGTAACATTTGATGCAACAAGTAATGATGGTGTTATTTCATGGATGGAAGATGAAGACTACTTCCAATTCTCAGATGATATTTTATTAAGTACAGATGAAAAACTTTTATTTAGAGATTCAGCAATCTATATTAATTCTTCTGTAGATGGTAGATTAAATATTGCAGCAGATACAGATGTGGTTGTAGATACAACTACTTTTGATGTAAATGCAAATACAGAAATATCTGGTACTTTAACACTAGGTTCAAGCACAGCAGTATCTTCAGTTCTTGATGAAGATAACATGGCTTCAGATTCAGCAACTGCTCTTGCAACACAACAAAGTATTAAAGCATATGTAGATGCAGTTACAGCTTCTGTTAATGCACAAGATTTAGATTTCCAAGGTGATTCTGGTGGTGCATTAAATATTGATTTAGATACAGAAACTTTAACAATAGCAGGTGGAACTGGTATTGATACTGTAGGTTCTGGAAATACTTTAACAATTAGTATTGATGGAACTGTAGTTACAGGTTCTAGTACAGATACATTTACAAATAAAACAATAGATGCAAATGGTACTGGAAACAGTATTACTAATCTTGAAGTAGCAGACTTTGCTTCTGGAGTATTAGATACAGATATAACTTCAGTATCTTCTTCAGATGATACACTAGCTTCTGCAAAAGCTATTAAAACTTATGTAGATGCACAAGTAGCAACAGTACCAACTGGTGATATTACTGCAGTAACAGCAGGTACAGGTTTATCTGGTGGTGGTACAACTGGAGCAGTAACTTTAAATATTGATACTGCAACAACAGTTGACTTATCAACATCACAAGCTTTATCAAACAAAACTCTCACAAGTCCTGTTATCAATACAGGAGTATCTGGTTCAGCAATATTAGACGAAGATAACTTTGCTTCCGATTCAGATACTAAACTAGCAACACAACAATCAATCAAAGCATATGTCGCAAGTCAAGTAGCAACTGCTAATGAACTATCAGAATTAACTGATGTTAACATTACTAGTGCTGCTGATGGTGCATTATTATTCTATGATACAGCAACATCTAAATGGATAGATAATGTTGTATCTGGAGATATAACTATTGCTGATACTGGTGTTGCAACTATCTCAGCAGGTGCAGTTGATAATGCAATGTTAGCAGGTTCAATTGCAAATAATAAATTAGTAAATGACTCAGTAAGTTTTGGTGGAGTATCTGTAGATTTAGGAGCAAGTGATGCAACTCCTGCTTTTGATTTATCAGATGCAACTAACTACCCAACAAGTTCATTGGTAGGAACAATTACAAATGCACAACTTGCAGGGTCAATAGCAGATTCAAAATTAAATACAATTACAACAGCAGATAAAGTTTCTGCAGCAGCAGTTCAAGTTGATGGTGCTACAGATGGAACAGGAATTACTTTGGCTAATACTGATAAATTAATTGTAGATGATGCAGGAATAAGTAAATATATTAACGCATCACAAGTAACAACTTTTATAAATACAAACGCACATTTTACAACATTGACTGAAGCAAGTGCGGATGCGACAGCTTTAGCGATAGCTTTAGGATAGGAGGAAACATATGGCTAATACATTTAAAGTTAAAAGTAATGCAGCAATGCCAAGTTCAAGTGGTACTCCAGATACTATCTATACATGCGGTGCTTCTGGTGGAGCAGTTGTATTAGGTTTGGTATTAGCAAATGTACATACTTCTAGTGTAACAGCTTCTGTTAAATTAGAAAGTAATACAAATGATACTGAAACTAATGAAAATGTATTCTTAGTAAAAGATGTACCAATCCCAACAGGGAGTTCACTTGAATTATTAAGTGGTAACAAAGTTGTATTACAAGATACAGATGTACTAAAAATAGATTGTGGAACATCAGCAAAGATTGATGCTACTCTTTCTATAATGGAAATAACATAAGATTAAATTAGGAGAAAAGATAAATGCCTTTTATAGGACCAAAACCTGCTGATACAGTACTTGATACTACTCTCATTGGAGATGGTACAGTTACAAAAGCAAAACTAGCAGCAGATGCTAAAACTAACATTACTGATGATGGTACTGAAGGTACTAAAGTTGCTGTAGGAACTACTGCTCAAAGAGGAAGTACAATTGGTCAATGGAGATTTAATTCTACTACAGGATTTTTTGAAGGTAGAAATAATAGTGGTGTTTTTCAAAGTTTAGAACCTACACCATCAGTAATTTCAGCAGATACAACAGAGGTTGATAGTAATGCAGGTGGGAATATTACTATCAGAGTAACTGGAACAAATTTTACTTCTGGTGGAACAATTAAATTTATTGGAAATGATGCAACTGAATTAACTTCATCAACTTCAACTTTTGTTAATACATCAACTTATGATGCTGTCATAGCTAGAAATTCTTTTGTAAATTCTAAAGAACCTTATGATATTAAATATGTTTCAAGTACAGGAACAACTGCTACTTTAGATAATTATATTAATGTAGATACATCTCCTACTTGGAATACTTCAAGTGGTTCGTTAGGAACAATTGACCATACTCAGTTAGCAGGAGGTTACTCTCTTACTGCTTTATCAGCAACAGATGCAGATGGAGATACTATTGTTTATTCACAACCAAGTGGTTCATTGCCAACAAATTTAACTTTAAATACTTCCAATGGTAGTTGGTCTGGAACAGTATCTTCTATTGTTTCTACAACAACTTATAATTTTACAGGAAGAGCAACAGCAAATTCTAAAACAGCAGATAGGTCTTTTTCAATAACACAAGAAGGTGAATTAAATCATTATGGTACTCAATTTGCATATTCATTTAATGGTGATATAGATAATGCAGGTTCAAACACAGCAGTAACAGCTACATCACATGGTAGTTTTACTGATGATTCTACAACTCAAACAAAATTTAATGCTAAATCTGCACACTTTACAAATACTGGATATTCGAGATTTACTATACCAAATCATTCTGATTTACAATTTGGAACAGGACATTTTACAATTGAGGGTTGGATATATTTAGTAAATGATAGTTCAAATGTAGGTTTATCAGCTAGAGTTTTTCAAATGGGTGATAATAATTCAAATGGTATTGCATTAATACATAATTATGCTAGTGAATTTACATTCTCAAATACACACTCAAACTTTTTAACTGATAATCCTAGTAATTGGTTGGGTGCATGGAGATATTTTACAGTTGATTATGATGGCACAACTTATAGATTATATAGAGATGGTGCAGTAATTGATACTCAAACATCTGGTTTTAATAGTGTAAATATATCTGACGACTTACATTTTGGAGTTTATCCGGGTTCTTTAACAGGTATTCGTTCAAATATGTTTTTATCTGAATGGCAAATAACAAAAGGTACAGCTAAATATGCAGGTGCGTTCACACCTAAATCAAGTGCATTTTTAACATAGGAATAATATGGCTTATATAGGAAAAGATTTAAATAATTTAGGTGATGTTCAAACTTTAGATAATATCACATTTACAAATAGTGCAGGTCCTTACAATCTGCAAAAAAATAGTGTACAAGTTACTAATGCTGATACAGATTCAGTATTAATTAGTATTGATGGAGTTGTTCAAGGTGGCAACTATACAGTCAATGCTAGTGCAGGTACGATTACTTTTGACTTTACTGTGTCATCTAGCAGTACTTGTGATTGGGTTAAATTATATGGAACAGGTGTACAACTTACTCCAAAAGATAATTCAGTATCAACTGCAAAGATTGCAGATGATGCAGTAACAGAAGCTAAACTTAATTTAATATCTACATCAAGTGTTCCATCATTAGAAGCAAAAGGTGATGGTAGTTCACAAGATGGTTACATACAATTAAATTGTTCACAGAATTCACATGGAGTAAAAATACAATCACCTGCACACTCAGCAGGACAAAGTTATAAATTAATATTACCTACAGGAGTTGGAACAGCAAATCAAGTTTTAGCTACAAATGGTAATGCAACTAATCAATTATCTTGGATAGATGCAGCAGAAACTAAACCTACAATAACAACAAGTAGTGTTACAATTACACCTAGTACTTCACAAACATTTACACTTAATGGTACAAACTTTGTAAGTATTCCAATTGTAGAATTTATAGCAAGTACTGGAGCAATAACAAGAGCAACAGCAGTATCATTTACAAGTGCTACAGCTTTATCAGTTACAACTAATTTAGCATCTGGTAATTATTTTATTCGTGTAGAAAATAATGATGGTAATGCAGTAAGAAGTACAAATGCAATATTAACTGCAAGTACATCACCTACATGGACAACTGCAGCAGGTTCTCTTGGAACATTTGCAGGAGATACTTCTGGAACATTAGCAACAGTAGCAGCTACTTCAGATAGTGCAATTACATATTCAGTAACAAGTGGTCAATCAGATTTAACAAGTGCAGGAGTAAGTTTAGATTCATCAACAGGTGCTTTAACAACATCAGATTTTGGTGGAGCATCAACTACTCCAACAACATATACATTTGAAATAACAGCAACAGATGCTGAAAGTCAAACAGCAGCAAGAACATTTAGTTTGACTTCTAGCTTCGGTGCAACAGGCGGAGGACAATTTAACTAATGGCTAGTACATATTTATCATGGACACCAAGTAACACAGGAACAAGAACAACTTTTACATGGAGTTTTTGGGTTAAAAGACATGGGTTAGGTTCTTATCAAAAAATACATGATGCAGATTATAACAATGATGCAAATTACTATTGTTCATTATATTTCAAAAATGATGACACAATAAATATGAGTAATATAGATGCAGGTTCTACTAATATTTCTTGGTCTACTACAAGAAAATTTAGAGATACTAATGCTTGGTATCATATAGTAGTTACTTTTGATACTACAAATGCTACAGCAAACGATAGAATTAGATGTTATGTAAATGGTGAAAGAGAAACTTTAACAGGAACTTTTGCTGTTGCTCAAAATACAGATAATACTTTTTGGAATAGAAGTGGTAATAAAAATTGGATTGGTGCTAAATCAGTTTCTGTAAGTGATTATTTAGATGCTACTTTATCTCATTTTCATTTTATAGATGGCACAGCTTATGATGCTTCAGCATTTGGTTCTACAGACAGCACAACTGGAGAATGGAAAATTAATACTTCTCCAAGTGTAACTTATGGAACTAATGGTTTCTTTATTTTAAAAGATGGTAATTCAGTAACAGACCAATCTGGTAATAGTAATAACTGGACAGTTGCAAGTGGTACACTTACAAATACTGAAGATTGTCCAGACAATGTTTTTGCTACAATAAATCCATTAACACAAGAACATACAAATAATTCTATTGGTTATTCTTCTGGAAATACAAATATATTTTTTGACCAAACTGGTCAATGGTGGCACACAACATCAACTTTAGGTGCAATAACTGGAAAGTATTATGCTGAATGTAAAATAGATGCAGTTGGTGGAGAAGCATCTTTAGGAATTATTAGTTCAGATACAGCTTGTGCAAATCAAGGTACAGGCGATTATATAGGTAAAGAGGTTGATAGTATCGGTTATCTAAATAATGGAAGAACAATGAAAGCAAATTCACAGCAACAAACAGGATTAACTGCTTTGTCATCTGGAACAATAGTTGGAATTGCTATGGATTTAGATAACAACACAGTTCAATTTTATATTAATGGAAGTACATCTGGTAATACAGTTTCATTAACTGCTAATAAATTTTATTTATTCGGTTGTTCTGGTTATAGCGATACAAGATTTTATTGGAATTTTGGAAATGGATATTTTAATACTACAGCAATATCTTCAGAAGGAACTAATGCAAGTGGCATAGGTAAATTTGAATATGATGTACCAACTGGCTACACAGCTTTATCAACAAAGGGGTTAAACGAATAATATGGCATACACAACAATTAATAAACACACAAACCATTTTAATACTGTAACATATACAGGTAATGGTGGAACACAAACTATTACTGGTGTTGGTTTTCAACCAGATTTTACATGGGTTAAAGGTAGAGACTATGCTTATTATCATTATTTACAAGATTCAATAAGAGGTTCTCAAAAAATTTTATATACAAATAATACTGATACAGAAGCAACTATAACAGCAGGTATTTCTTCATGGAATTCAGATGGTTATGTTACAGGTTCACAAGGAGCATTGAACTATAATGGAAGAAATTTTGTAGCATGGAATTGGAAAGCAGGAACAACTGGTTCTGGTACAACTACTGGCTCTGGAACTGGTAAAACATATTCTTATTCTGTAAATACAACAGCAGGGTTTAGTATTATAGGTTATAAAGGAAATGGCACAGCAGGACATACTATACCACATCATTTAGGAGAGACCCCTAGTGTAATTATTATTAAAAATAGAAGTTATGCAAGAAACTGGAGTATGTATCATAAAGATTCTTTTGTTTCACAATCTGACCCGGGAATTTTATATCCAAATACAGACGCAGGAAAAGCATCTGATACAAATGTTNTTGGTAACTCAAGTGTCACTATTAACTCAACAGTATTTAGTTTAGGAGATTATGAAGGAACAAATCGAGATGATGATAATTTAATAGCTTACTGTTTTGCAGAAAAAACTGGTTACAGCAAATTTGGTGGTTACAAAGGGAATGGTAGTTCTNATGGACCATTTATTTATACAGGATTTAAACCTGTTTTTGTTTTAACTAAAGCTATAAGTAGAACTGGAAGATGGAGAATGTGGGATAATAAAAGAAGTCCAATAAATGTTGCAGACGAAAGATTAGATACTTCTTCTGTAGATGCAGAAAGTACAGGTTCTACTGAAGCTATAGATATGCTTTCTAATGGTTTTAAAATTAGAACAAATGAAGGTCAATTTAATGGTTCTGGAGAAACACATATTTACATGGCATTTGGTCAATCATTAGTAGGTTCAAACAACGTACCATGTACAGCGAGGTAATATAATATGGCACAAGTAAAAGTACAATTTAATCGAGGAGTAGAAGGAGCAACTAATATAGTTGATGCCGGTACTGAGGGTACTAAAGTAGCTTCTGGTACTACAGCACAAAGAGGTTCTACAACTGGTCAATGGAGATACAATACTACTACTGGAAAATTTGAAGGTAGAGATTCATCTACATTTGTTGAATTAAATTTAGCACCTACAGTTTCAAGTGTTGATGATGGCGAAGTAGATAGTGCAGGTGGTGGTAATCAAACTATTGTAATTACAGGTACAAATTTTACTTCTGGTTCAATAGCTTCTTTTGTAGGTACATCAGCTACATTTGATGCTTCAACAACAACAGTAGATAGTGCTACACAAATTACAGCAGTAGCACCTAAATCAAGTTTTTTAAATGCACAAGAACCTTATAAAGTTAAAGTAACAGCAGCTAATGGTTTATCGGGTACATCATCAAGTGGATTAATTAATGTAGATAACGCACCTACTTGGACTACTGCGGCAGGTAGTTTAGGAAGTATAAATGAAAGTGCTACAGGAAATCATTTTACAGTTGCAGCTTCAGATGCAGAGGGAGATACTGTTGCTTATTCTTTACAATCTGGTTCATTAGGTGGTTTATCTTTAGATAGTTCAACAGGAGTAATTTCTGGTAATCCAACAGATGTTTCTGGAAACACAACAAATAGTTTTACTTTAAGAGCAACAGCAAATGGCAAAACTGCTGATAGAGCATTTACTTATATAACACAAGATACAATTACTGACCCTAGTTCATCATCTATTACAGGTTGGACATCACCTGCTGTAGAAGATATGGGTAATAGTACTTATAATGGTACACATTATTATGGTGCTACTTTCCAAGTTAAATCAGATGGAACAGTTTATAAAAATACTTCTTGGGAACATCCTATATTTTCTAAATATTCTATTAGAAGTAATGTTAATTATGAAACTATTGTTCAAGTATATGATATATCATCTAATTTCCAAAATGATAGTCAAACAGCATTTCAATTTGGTGTTATATGGGGAGAAGCAGTTACAGGATTAGCACAAAATAATACAGTTCATGCAACAAATAATTTAGATTCAGGTAATGGTGTTTATATTGCTAACTCTGGTTATCATGCAAGTAATAACACAGGTTATTATAAGGGTGGTTCTAATCATAATGCAACAGGATTTGGTACAGGTAATAGAGAATCTTTATCTGGAGATGATTATACAAACTCAACAATAAGTATTATAATAAAAGCAGATAACGCAAGTACAGATGCTAGAAAAATTACAGTTTATTCTGGTTCAACTAGAATGTACACTTTTACACAACAAATATCTTCTAATGCTTCAACAATTAATTGGTATCTTGGTTGTGGTTATCCTGCATCTTCAACTACTATGTGGCAAACTTATGCACCAAAATTAAGATATAAATCTTATGACACATCAACAGCAGGTATTAATATTCCTGCAAGTTAATAATGTTTAGAAAAAAAATTTAATGAAATGGTTTATAACAATATTATTTATTTTATTTACATCATCTTCGTATGCTGCAGATACTAATACTGTTTCATCTACTGTAGTAACAAACAATACACCTCCTACAGCTAATGCTCCAAGTGTAGTTGTAAATAATTCGGATGTATGTAAGACTGCAGCTAGTGCCGCAATACAAACACAGATACTTGGTNTTGCTTCTGGTATGACAGTAACTGATGAGAATTGTGAAAGAATTAAATTATCCAGAAGTTTATATGGTATGGGTATGAAAGTTGCAGCAGTATCTACACTATGTCAAGACCCAAGAGTTTTTGATGCAATGTGGATGAGTGGTACACCATGTCCTTATATGGGTGATATAGGTGATGCAGCTAAAGTAAGTTGGCAAAAGAATTTAGATAGAATACCAAAGAAGAGTTTAATATACAAACAGCTTGTTGCAGATAACAAACAAAATGAAAAAGACTGGAACGAGATAGAGGAATCTAAAGATGACTACACTTTATCAGATAATAAAAAGCAAAAGTCTAAGCATAATGTTATCCCTATGGTTATTACTGCTCTTGCTTTTGGTGTCGCCTTCTAAGGCAGAATGTCCTACAGGTGTTACAGGTTTATGTGAACCCGGAGTAACAGAAGTAATAGAAGAAACTGTTACAGAAGAAATTAAACAAGATAGTACAGGTATAACAACTACTACTACAACAGTTACTGATATAACAACGACAACAGTAACAAATGAAGACTCTGGTAATATACTAGATGGTAATAGTGGTTATGTTTCTTCTAAGTATGAAGGTGACATGGATGTAGATTGGGGTGGTCAAGGTCCTGCTACAATGCCAAGTGGTAGTTCATGCGGACAGTTAGGTACAGATAAATGTGCAATGATAACTGGAAGTGGAAATAGCACAAGTAGAATGGGTGTTAGTGGAATGGGTACAACATTTTACCAAACCATTAGCATATCAGACTTAGAAATAGATAGAGGTGGTAGAACAAACTATACTATCAAAGTAAATAAGTCTGACCCACAAGATAGAATTTACATGCATATTACTGGTAAAGATGGTAATACGCAAAAGTTTGCAGGAACTGATATATTGTCAGAGACTGGTGTAACAACAGGATATCAAGAGTACTCTGGTGGTTTTGATTTTTCTGGTGGACTAACAACACTAATTGTAGAAGTTGGTGGTAGAGATATTAATCTTGCAGTTGGTCCAATGTTTGATGATGTAACTGTTAATGTATTATATAACACAGTTAATACAATAGTTACACAAACAATTAAATCAGTTGAAATGTTTCTTGCTTTAAATATAGATGCACCCGAAGAAGTTATAGATGTGGTTGAAACTATATTTGAAAACAATGAAGTAGTTGACGATAAAGGTGAATTTAATTTTGAACCAATTGATAAACCAAAAGACGAAATCAACATTGAGACTGTCGAAATGGAAATGGAATTAGAATTAGATTTTAGTATGGACATTGAATCTGAAATGGAAATACCAATGGAAACTTCAGATACAGAAGAAGCACCAGTTGAAGTTCAAGTCGCAGAAGTAGAAGAAGAATTAGAAGTTGAAGTAGAAGTTGTTGAAGAAAAAGAAACAGCAGAAGCTAAGACAGAAGAAACAAAAGAACAACCAAAAGAAATTAAAAAAGCAGAAGTAAAGAAAGAAGCAAAACANAAAGCTGCTAATAANATTGTAAAGAAGATGGGTGATAAAGGAAAGTATGATTCCCAAAACCAACTGAAGACTTTGGTGGTAATGCAAGTATTAGGGAACTCAAAAGATTTTTTTAGCACACAACAAAACTTACCAGATATCCAAGGTTTTTTTACAGATATTACTTTGCCGGATAGTACAATACCAACAAATAATATGGCTCAGTACTTTTTGTTTGGTGGTAGTAACTCAGCACATAATGAGTTAGTTGACATGCAATATAAATAATATGAAAGTAAGTGAAAATACATCAGTAAGTATGCCAATCAAAAATATGATTGGAATAATTATAGCAGTATCAGCAGGAATTTTTGCCTTTACAGAAATTACAGCTAGGTTAACTTCTCTTGAAACAAGTCGTGAGTTAATGAATGCAGATTCTGTTAAAAGCAAGTGAACAAACAACAGTTGATAAAGAGCAATTTTTATTATTGGAAGATTTGTACGAGACTGTAGAGAAACACCAAGAGTTGTTAGATAAAAATATTCATAACCAAGTTATGCTTGAACATGTTGAGAAGCAACTAGATAAAGCATTAGCTGATATAGAAAAATTGAAAGATAAGGTGAGAGAAAATGGAAAAGCTTACTGAGGTTGTTATAGCCCTACTTATGATTATTAATGGAGAAATTAAAGAACACAGAATACAAGAGTCTATGAGTGACTGCTTAAAAGGTAAAAGAGTTGCTTCAAGAAATTTATCAAACTCTGTAGAGTACCAATGTATAAAGTCAATGGCAGAAACAGAAACAGATTCATTGGGTAATAAACATATTACTAAATTAATACTTGAGTAGATGGCAAGAAAATTTAAAGACCATGTATCACATGAACCGATTTTTCATAAGACTTCGATAGGAAGATTTCCTAGTAAGCAGAAAATGAATAAACATAAAAGAAGAAGTTTTAAAAAATATAGAGGACAAGGAAGATAAATGGCACAAGTAGAATTTGCAGGGATTAAATTTACTGGCGGAAAAATGGCAGTAGTTATTACATTGATAACTTCTCTTATTGGTGGACTATGGGGTGGATTTGAAGTGTATAAAGATTACATGGATATGAAAGAAAAAATCCAAAGCTATACTGCACCAGACTTAAGTGGTATAGACAAAAGAATAGCTGTCTTAGAAAACGAATTAACTTTTGTATCTGATTTAAAAACTGATATTAAAGCTGATGTACGAAGAATAGAATCAATTGTTAATGATGTGGAACAAAGAGTAAAAGAAGATTCTCGTTCTAACACAAAAGACTTAAATGAAACAATAAAACAAATAGAGGATGATATGGAGAAACTAGAGAATAAAGTTATCAAACAGATACAGACTGCTCTGGAAAACCCTTTATCAAATATGAAATAAATGGATATGAAAATAGACCTTAAATTATTAATATCGTATGCTCCATTACTCCTAGCACTAGGAATAACTTGGGGTGTGTTTTCAACAAAGCTAGAAGCTGTTGCAGCAAAAGTAGATTCTATTACTGCAATGCAACAAGACATAGCTGTAATTAAAGCAAAGGTAATGTGGATGGAAGAATACCTTGTTAAAAATGGAAGTAGTAAATAATGGCAACTAGAGATTTTAAAAACATACCGGGTGCAGCAAAACCGGGACAAGCAACAGATATTGGTAAAAGAAATCAAGACATTGATAAATTTTTAGCAGACCAAGTTGAAAGTCCAGAAATAGCTGACGCAGCAAAACAAACATATACACAACAACAAGTACAACAAAACGAATTATTAAGTGGCTCAACTTTACAAGCCCCAACTACTGTAGGTCAAGCTAGTTTAACTGCTCCTACAATTACAGGTGCAACTCCTGCAAGTGCAACAACTATTGCACAACCTACAAATATTGCAGCAGGTCAAATGACTGCGGCTCAAGGTACAGCACAAACTGGTACAGCAGCACAAGGTACAGTAGGAACTCAATCACAAGTTACTGCAGCACAAGGTANNTTATCTTCTGGTGCAACAGTATCTGGTGCTACAGCTACACCTACTACTCAAGCAATTGCTCAAGCTGCACAAGGTCAGTTATCATCTGGTGCATTAGCACAAGCAGTTAGTGGAACAGCAGCAACAGTAAATGCACAAACAGCTACACTACCGGGAAGTATTCAAGCAGCAGTAGGAAGTAATCCTGCNCAAGTTACTAAAGCAATAATTAATCAACCNACTGCAGTACAAGCACAAGTCGCAGCTTTACCTACTACAACTTTAGTATCAGCACAATTACAAACTTTATTACAAGGTATTGAAACAGGAACAATACCTACATGGGCAAGAGCAGCAGTTGATGCAGTAGATAATCAATTAGCACAAAGAGGAATGAGTCGTTCTTCTGTTGGTAGAGATGCATTAATTAATTCTATTATACAATCAGCTATACCAATTGCACAAGCTAACTCTTCTATGTTGCAACAAACTGCAATGGCTAATTTAACTAATCAGCAACAAGCAGAAGTTTTAACTAAGCAACAACAGTTTCAAGCAGATATAAAAAATGCTGAGAATGCAATGAAAGCTAATTTGACTGATGCAGGTTTTGAACAGCAAATGGGATTAGCTAATTTACAAAATGCACAACAAGCAGTATTAACAACAGCTAATCAACAACAACAAGTTAGATTACAAAACTTAGCAAACTTACAATCAACTTCTTTATCTAATGCACAGTTACAACAACAAGTAACTCTTGCAGGTATGAATAACAGTCAAGCTGTAGCTTTAGCAAATGCTAAAACTGTAGCAGGTATGGATGTATTAAATTTAAATAATGCACAACAAACTGTTATATCTAATTCAAATTTATTTAGAACATTTGAAGTAGCAAACTTAAGTAATTCACAACAAGCAACTTTAGCAAATGCTGCTAAGTTAGCTTCGCTTGATATGGCTAATTTAAATAATAACCAACAAGCACAAGTTTTAAATGCACAAGCATTTCTTGGTATGGATATGAGTAATTTAAGTAACAGTCAACAAGTAGCTGTTCTTAATGCACAAAATAAACAACAAGCTATGTTGTCTAATCAAGCTGCAACTAATGCATCTGCACAATTTAATGCAACAAGTACGAACCAAACAAATCAGTTTATGTCTAGTTTGGCAAATACAATTAATCAAAGCAATGCACAAAGAGATGATGCTATGTCTCAGTTTAATACAACTGAAGCAAATAGAGTAGCACAAGTAAATGCAGGTAATCAATTAGAAGCTGATAGATTAGAAGAACAATTAAATGCACAAATAGACCAATACAATGCAAACTTAGGATTTCAAAGAGACCAGTTTAATACACAAAATGCAATAGCTATTGAACAATCAAATGTACAATGGAGAAGACAAACTAATACTGCAAATACTGCAGGTCAAAACTCTGTTAATCAAGCTAATGCAATGAACGCATTTAATTTAAGTAATCAAGGTTTATCTTTCTTATGGCAAGAAATGAGAGATGCAGCTAAGTGGGAATATGAAGCTGCAGAAAATGATGCTGATAGAGCAGCAACTCTAGCAAACGCAGCATTAGGTAATGAAGCTGTAGCAGATAAAAACAGAGCAGATTTAATTAAAACAATTGGTGGATTTGCTTTAGATATTTGGGATAAATTTAAATAATAAAATATGAATGATGTGCAGTCTGCATTGCACTTAATTTTAAAAGCAGACAATTACAAAAATATGTTTAATGGTAATGTTGAACATGCCTTAGAATATATTTTACCTGCAATAAAGTTAGGTCAATACCGAGTCTTTAGAAGAGGTGAGTACCCATTTGCTTATACAAGTTGGGCTTACATGAATAAAGAATCGGCAGAACAATTTAAACAAACAGGAATTATTGAAGATGATTCTTGGTGGAACAATGGTAATGAAGTATGGCACATAGATACTGTTGTTGAAAAAGGATTTGATGTTTTACCAATACATAGGTGGACATCACATAATATCGCTGAATTAAAAGGTGATAAAACTAAAATTAATTGGTTAAGAATTGGTTTTAAAAATAATAATTTTTATGTTAAAAAACAAGGACACGCAATAGCAAGGAGTGAAAAACAATGGGTGCAATAAGTAGAGTATTTAAGAAAGCTACTAAAGCAGTAAAAAATGTAACTAAAGGTGTTACCAAAGCTTTTAAAAAAGTTGGTAAAGGTATCGCTAAAGTTGGTAAAGGCATCTGGAATGGTGTTAAAAAAATTGGTGGTGCAGCTTTTAAAGCATATGGAAAATTAAGTAGTAAGCTTGGACCTATTGGTATGATAGGATTATCTATGGCTATGCCTTATTTAATGCCGGGCTTTACAAGTACAGCAGGTGGACTCTGGACTAAATTTGGTGCTAAAATGGGTGTTAAAGCAACAGCAGGTCAAGCAGGTTTTGGATGGGCTAATCATGCAACTAATCCTTTTTTAAGAACAATAGGACAAATTGGTGGTAATATTTATAAAGGTACAAACTTTATTAAAGGTACTGCTCAAGGTATATCACAAACAATAGGAAAAACATTTGAAGGTTTTGCAAGTCAAGGAACTATTAAAGATAAAATAGCATCTGGATTTAGTAATTTATATAGAGGTACTTCTGAAGTATTAACTGGTAAAGCAGGAATGGGAACTATGACTTCTCAAACTACTCAATCAGTATTAAATGCGGCAGGAAAAATAGGTCCTTTTGATGGTGGAGCATACTCAAGTTTAGGTTCTACTTCTATACCAACTTATAATCCTAATACATTATTGCAAACAGGCGGTATTGAATTAGGTAATGTTAATGTAGCAAATAAATTTATATTTGATGCACAGTCTGCAGCTATGAATAACGCAGGTGTATTTAAAAACTTTACTGAAGAGTCAACTAAGTATCTTAACACATTAAGAAAAGTTGGTGTTGATGACCATACAGCTTATCAATATTTAAGAAACAATGGTGTTGGTGCTGATGGTATTCTTGATAAAAGTTTATCAAAAGATTTTGTTATGGGTGGACCTGCAAATCAATATGGTTCATTTACTGGTCAAAATATAAAAGATAGTTTTGATGCAGTTAATGCAAACTACAATATGAGAATTACAAAACCAAAAGTAGATGGTGAGTCATTTACTGAAAGTGATTCTTTATTAAATCCAAAGAAAGGTACATCTAAAACAGATAAAGTTTTAAGTTCTTTAAAGAGTACAATCTTTAGTGATGATGGACAAATGGCAGACCCACTAGCAACTCCTATTAAAACTGCTGATGTAAATTTTGCTACAAGTGGTTATGGTGCAACTAAAGTTGCAGGAGTAACAGAGGGTTCATTATTAAATGATGCACAACTTAATTTCTTTAGAAATCAAAACTTAGATATAAAAGGAACAGTTTAATATGACAAAGAAAAAGTCAACTGTAAATAAAGCAGGGAACTATACTAAACCGGGCATGAGAAAAAAAATCTTTCAAAGAATAAAAGCACAAGCTTCACATGGTACAGCAGCAGGTAAATGGAGTGCAAGAAAAGCACAAGCATTAGCTAAAGCTTACAAGAAAGCAGGTGGAGGATATAAATAATGGCATTAGCTAAATCTCAAAAGAGTTTAAAAGCATGGGGGAAACAAAAATGGCGAACAAAATCTGGAAAAAAATCAAGTGTTACTGGCGAAAGATACTTGCCATCTGCAGCAATAAAAAACCTAAGTGCTGCGGAGTATGCGGCAACGACAGCAGCAAAAAGAAGAGATAAGAAAAAAGGTAAGCAACATAGTAAGCAACCTAAAAGTATAGCAAACAAAACAAGGAAATATAGAAGAGCATAATATGGCAGAGTTTGATAAAGCACAACCAAATCAATTTGAACAAAGAGGAACTAATCCTTTTAATAATCCAACTCCGGGTGAGTCTTTAACTAGAGACCCAGAGCAAAAGTTTCCTTGGGAACAACCACCTCAATTAACTGAGGTTGAACCAGTTATAAAAGAAATATTTATTAATATAACTGAAAAAGAAAAACTTTTAGATTTATTACATTTACTAAGAAAAGGTACACCAGTAGATGAATTAACACAAGTTATACTTTATAGAGGTATGACTCAAGGTATATACAATACTGATTTAATGATGTTATTAATTGAACCAGTTATGTATTTAATTATTGCAATAGCAGAAGAATATGAAATAGACCCAGTTATCTATGAAGGTATGGACCAAGATATTGCAGAAGAAGAAGACTTTGATATAGCAATAACAGAAAAAAATAAAGAAGAACAAGGAAAAAGACCAACAGCAAAGAATGTACCTTCTTCAATATTAGCAAGAGTTAAAACACTACCTTCAGAAGAAGAGTTAGGAGCAGGAGAATAATATGGCATTAAGTTTAGGTGACGCATTTTTAAATTTTACAGCAGGAGCAATAGAACGAAATAATAAAATTCGTGACGAGAATGTTGCGTTGGCTCTCGAAGATTTTAAAGCTAATAAAGATTTATATCAAAAGATAGCACTTGATAGATACACTAGAGATTCTAATAGATATGATAAAGAATTAGAAAAAATGGATTCTTTAAAATCTGTTTATGCTAACATTGCTAATAATAATTATAGCAGAGAAACTGCAGCAGGAATGATTTTAAACCTTGACCCTAATTTTAGTAAATTATCTGGGGATGCACAAGAAGACCAAATTACTGCAATGGCAAATAGTTTTAAAACTAAATATAAAACAATTGAAGAAGCAACTGCAGATGGAGTTACTTCTAAAACAGTTGAAGATGGTTTTGAAATTATTCCAGAAAATATAAAATTAAATAGACCAGATATGAAAGCATATTTACAAGACCCTTCATTCTGGACTAAATTACAAAATGAAATTAAAACAGGAACAGGCGGTCCTCTAACAAATCAAGTTTTAAAACTTCTTGGTAAAGAAAATTCGGGTGCTGCTGCAGAGATGAAGTTAAATGAACTTGAACAAAAAGATGGAACAATTTTAAAAACTGAAGGTGATGGAGTTGAACCAGTTTATTCAAGTAATAATGATAGATTAACAAAAGAAATGATGACAAATAATTTTCCAGATGGAAAAATACCGGGATGGTTAACTAATATTATGAATGGTTATTCTGGTTCAAAAGGAAATGATGTTAAAAAATTTATTCTATCTGAACATAATGCATTAGCAGATATTGATTTCTTTACACAACAAGTAGGTGGGGATGTTAATATAACTGATGATGGTCAATTTGCATATAATCAAGCAAGTGCATTATTCTCAAGAGTTAATAGATATCTATGGGATGCTATGAGATTTAGTGGAGATGCAAGTGTTTATGGTTCAGAACAAGTTGAAGGTTTATATAGAGCAGAAATTAAATATAGAATGTTTCCATTAAAAAATGTAGCATGGTATGATTGGTCTGGAGATATTAAAGGTATTTATACAATACCAACATCTATTCTTCCAATAGGTGCTACACTTGAATCACAGTATGGAATTAAAAAAGGAGACTTAGCTTCTCACATGGATACATGGACTAAAGATAATATTACAACTGGCTCATTAGCTGAGAATGAATGGAAAATAAATGAAGAAATGTTAAACTATATTAATGCTAATAAAAAAGAACAATCAGAATTACCTAAAGAAGGAGATAATGATGGTTCAAAAAGTGGTGATAATTCTTCTCAAAAATTTACATTTAATGAATCACAACAAGAAGAATTAAATAATAATGGAATTGAACTTATTCAAAATATAGCTAAAGGTGAAAATCAAACAGTTGAAGAAGTTATATCTAATTTAGAAGCTTCTAATTATAAAATATCTGAAGATGTTAAATTGTTAGCACCATTAGAATTTGCTCCTTCTAAGTTTATGCCGGGTAATATTAAAAGTAGAAAAAATAATCCAGAGTATGAAAAATGGAGAGCAACTGTTTTACCTAAATGGGATAAAGCTATGGAATATATAAGAAGTATTGAACCAGAAAAACCTAATAATCCGGGTAGAACAGCAATGTATAATAATCCATATAATGTATGGTTAAGAAAATATAATACATATATCAAAGAATACAAAAAACCTGCGTATAGATAGAGGTTAGAATGTCAACAGACAATTATAACTCATATTTTACTTCGACAACCGAAGATAAAAAACCTAATAATGTATCGACAAATACACAATCTAATGTTGATACTTCTCCCAATAATATAAATAATAATAATAATTATAATAAATACTTTACTTCATCTGAAGGGTATGAACCATCTAATATTGAAAAAATTCAATATGGTGCGGCACAAGAAACATATCTTTTAGGTGATGTATTTAGATTAAGTAAAGCTGCAATTAATTCTATTGGTCCAGATTCTTTTAAAGAGTCAAGACAAAAAATAGAAGATGAAAGAGTAGAAGAATTATATAAAGAATTTCCTTGGGCTAAATCTGGTAAGTATGATAATGATGCTGCAGTATGGGGAGGAAGAGCAACAGTAATGATTACTGACCCTGTATATTTATTAATGCCTTGGTCAAGAGCAGCACAAGCGGGAAAATTAATTGGAAAAGGTGGAGCATCTATTGCTGCACTTGGAGCAGGTGTAGGAGCAGGAGATGCAGGTATTAGAACTCTAGCTAGAACTGGAGAGTTTGACCCTAAAGCTATGATGTATGGTGCAGCACTTGGAGGAACACTATCTCCTGTTGCTTTAGGAGTACAACAAGTTGGTGGTAAAGCTATTAAAAAAATATTTCCTAATTTATTTAAAGGAGAAACTGCTCAAGCAAATAGTATATTAAATAAATTAGATAACAACTATGGTAAAAAATATGATTTAACTCCAACACAATTACAAAATGTAAAAAATATTTCTACAATGCCTAAAACACAACAATTGTTTGATGATGTGTTTAAGCAAGATAATAACTTTAGAGATTTTATTTTACCAATGGAAAAAGTACAAGCAGAAATTTCTAAAATAGCTAGTAAATTTCCAAAAGGAAAACCTCTTAGACCAGATACATTAACTAATATTTTAAAACAAATACCGGGAGGTCTTAATATTAAATTTAAATCTCTTGGTAATAAAACTATTCTACAAGCTACAAAATCTCAAAGAAAATCTTTACATAAAGAAGTAGGAGAAGAAATTGGAAAACTAATTGATGATGCAGTTAATAAACAAGCAACAGCTTCTCATAATTTACAAGTACATATTATAAAAGAATTACACAAAGCAGGAGGATTAACTTCTGCAGTTGGAAGAGCAATAGCTATTAACTTTACTAGACCTGCGGTTGGTGCGGGAGGAGGTGCAGTAGCAGGTACATTATTTTCTAATAATGATGAAGGTTTTTATAATTTTGTTTTAGGAGGACTAGCTTTAGGAACTACTCATAGAGTTTTAATGAGAGGTGGTATTAAAGGTATTCCAAAACCTAAACAAATAGGATTTGCAAAAGTATTAAAAGCAGAATTTTGGACAAACTTAGATAGACAAATTAGAGTATTAACTTCTGGAACACAACAAAGTAAATTAACTGCAAGAGGTCCAATTACAGATAGATTTTCTAATTTAATTTTTGCTAGACCTACTGACACAGTTAGGTTAGATTGGTTAGGAAGAGTTGCTAAAAATCAAGATGACTCTATTGGATTAATAGGTAGTGGTAATTCAGTTGAAGAAGTAGCAGATAGAAGATTTGCTGCATGGGTAGGTTCTATTTATGGTGACGAAGGTTCAAGAGGTATTAAAGGATTAGTATCTGGTGTTGATGATTCAGTTCAACAAGATGGATTAAATATTGTCAGAGGAGATGTAGCTTCTAAATATTCTGTGGAAGCCCAAGACTTTGCAAAACAAGTACGAACATGGTTAGATGATTTTAAAAAATATTATAATGATGTAGGTTTTACTGAAAAAGAAATACTTGATAATTATTTTCCTCGTAAATTTAATTATGAATATATTAATTCTTCACAAGAAGTACAAGATAAATTTTTATCTACTGTTGCAGATATTTTTGAAAACATAACACGAAGAGCAACAAAAACAAAGAAAGTAAAATATTTTGCTGTTGAAGATAATAAAATTGTTACTAAATTTGCAACCGGAAAAATTACAAGAAGTCAAGCTGAAGATGCAGCTTTAAGTTATTTTAATAAAATTAAATCTGGTTATGAAAAACCAATTATAGATTTTACTGATATAGAATTAAGAAAAGCTACATCAGTTACAGCAAAATTACCTTTAAGTGAACATATTGAATACGAAAGAATGTTACAAGGTAGTTGGGATGATGTTGAAAAATTATTAACTCCTTATTTAGTTAATGATGTTGGTGCAGTTTTAACTGATGTAGCAAGAACAACTGTTAAGTCAGTTGAGTTTGCTAGAATATTTGGTAAGAATGGTGAAGTTGTACAAAGATTTTTAAATCAACTAGATGACCAATATAAAAATGCAGGGTTTAATAAACCTTTAAAAAGTAGTTGGTATAGTAAAGAACATCAAGCAGATGCACAAGCTATTAGAGATGCAGTTAATTCATTTTTTAATAGACATGGTAGAATAGGTACAGATGTTCAAAGAAGTATTGGTGCTGTGTTATCAACATTAGCTAACTTTAATATGATGGATAAAGTTACTATTGCAAATCTTGGTGACCTTATCCAACCATTCCAAAATAGTAGATATTTATTTTCATCTATTCAAGGAATAGGTAATAAAGGTTTTAGCAGACAAATGAATTTAGTTGCAGGTAAAGTAGCAGCAAACGCATCTCGTCAAGCTTATAATTCAACAAGTGGTTCAACTCCTATTTTAACAGATAGTGGTATAGCAGGTTCAGTAACTAGTTTTTTAGGTAAAGCTAACGAAAAATTTTTTAAATATATAGGGTTAGAAGCAGTTACAAATTTATCAAGAAGATATGCTTATAATGTAGGTGTAATTGATGCACATAAAACAATTAAATCATTAGTAAATAGATTAGAAAAATCTGGTAAAACAAATATTTTAGATTTAAATGATACAGCTTCTTTAAAAGACATAAGACATTTACTTAGAACAGGAACAATAACTGCTAAAAATAATGTTATTGCTAATCAAGACGATATTATAAAGTTTGGAAAATTTAAAAATTTAGATGAAGCCATGGAAGATAGCATGGGTAGAAATTTAATTGATAGAATTGGAAATAAAGCAGCAAATAGAGATGCTATTATTCCACAAGTAGGAAATAGATTATTATTTACACAAAATAGAAATCCTTTAATTAGAGTTATGGGTCAGTTTTCTTCTTGGGCTATGGCAAAATCTGCACAGACAAATGCTATGATTCAAAGAGTTGAAAATGCAGAACTAAGAACTGCAATAGGTTTATTAGGTTCACTTGTAATTTTTGGTGGTGTAAAAGATTTAAGAGATTATTTAAAAACAGGAGAGTTTAATACTGCACAAGAATTAGAAGATGACCCGGGAAGATGGTTTGCAGAAGCTTCTATCATGTCGGGTAATTTTGGTTGGTTACCTAATACAGTTTTAAATCAAGTATTTGGATATGGTAAAGATAGACCAGTAATGTTTTTTCCTGCAGTTAGTATAGCTAAAGATTTTGCTGATGCAGTAGTATCTACTGGTCAAGTTTGGACCAACCAAAAAAATTGGGATGATGCTATGAAGGATTGGTATGAAATTATGCCTTTACCTACAGTTAGAGAAATACTAACAAGAGCAGGAGTAGATGGTTTAACATATAAAGTTGACCCAAATATTTTAAAAAATCCTAGTAGAATACCTATAAATAAATTAAATAAAGGTGGTGTTGTTGAACAAACAAGAATGTTATTTAACAAAGGTGATGTTGTAGATAAATCATTTAGTGATGCATTTGTAGAAGCTAGAAATAATAGACAAGAATTATTTGAATGGCAAGGTAATAAATATACTACAAGAAAAGCAAATGAAACTAATCAAGATTATGAAAATTTTTTAGGTCAAAAAGTTAGTAACACTAAAGTAGTTTTAAAAGAAAAACCTTTACCTCCTCAAGATGATAGTAAATTAAAAGCATTAGAAAAAAATTATATAAAAGATAATATTCCTTTATATAAAGATGGTCAAAAATTAGAAGACATTATTATACCTAAAAAGAAACCTATACTTAAAGTAGAGAAACCAAATAAATCTAAGTTTAGTTTCTTCTCTTCTGCGGAAGCGGCAATCCCAGATGATAAACAAGAGATAGAAGTTAATGCTAAAAAGTTTTTAGAAAAAGATATATCTATAAAAGATGCAGTAGAAACAGAAAAATTTGGTTTTCAAAAAGTTGTTAATTTAATACCACCTAATGTAAGATTAGTTGTTAATGATGTATTCACACAAAGTACAGGTGGTAAATTTGATAAGGTATTTACAGAGAAAAATTTAAACAAAGACTATAAATCTATATTAACAAATATAGCTTTAGATGTTTTAAGTCAAGGCAAAACTAATATTGAATATAAAGATTATAAAAGTGTAGATGGTGACAATGCATATGCAGATGTTAGCTATACTAAAAAAGGAATACCAGATATAACTGATAAAAGATTTAATTTAAAAACAGCATTAGGTCAAGCACAAATAAAAATAGATGGTGATGGTAATCTTATTATTGTAGATAGATTTAATTTTAATGACTCAGAAGATATAAATTCTTTTACAGATTTTTATCAAATGGTAAAAGAAATAGGTGGGTCAGCATTACAAGGTGAAGGTTATAATCTTGTACGAAAAGTAGCTAAGTGGTTTGGTTCGCCAGAAGGTGAAGGACAAACTGTAAGAATTAATTTAGGTAAAGTAGATTTATCTAACTTTAAAAATGTTAAGATTGCAAAAGCAAGTAAAGGTGGAGTAATAAGAAAGCATTTTAGATATGGTGGTGACACTATGGGTGGACCAAATGATAAGAGTAATGCGGGACAAGGAAGCGGAAGTCAAGGACCTGCGGGTGGTCAATCATCTGGTGGAAATTATGGTGGTGGAAATAATAATAACAATAATAATAATAATGATGGTAGTACAGCTAGAGAAAGATACATAGCAAATCAATATAAAAATAAAACTAAGACTAAGACTAAAACTTCAAACACAGGGGGCGGCAATGGGGGAAGTGTTAGTAATAATAATAACAACAATAATAATACTAGTAAAAATAATAAAAAAAATACAAAAACATTTGAGTATGGTGATGAAGGTGTAACACGAGGACCATTTACAAAATATGAAATTGATAATCCAATATCAACTGAATCATTATTAAATCCTTCTAATATAGGTGCAGAAGTTGCTGTAGGATATCGACTATCTAAAGATGTGTATGGTTTTGATAACAAACCTATAGATAATATATATACTGGTAAAGCATATTTTACAGGAACAGGAAATATAGCAGGTGATACTAGTAAATCTTTTAATATAGATTTTAGTAATTACAAAGGATATGATGCAACAGCTTCATATGATTTAGATAATAGTGTTTTAAGTGGTAATGTTACTAAATATACTGACATAGGTGATAGTGGATATAAAGTGGGTGTTGGTGTTGATTACAATGATGGAGATATAGGTCCTTCTTTTCAGATAAAGAAAAGCTTTAAAAAGGGCGGATTACTTGACAAAAAAAGAGGTTGACAAAATTTAGTTAGAGGTGTATAATATAGGTGTATGGGATAGCTATAGGTAGTATCCTGTATTTTTAATAACTCGCTTAACGAAAGGAGCAACTATGATAAACCTACCTACTAGGGTCTTTGACCCATTCAAAAACATGACAGTTGGTTTTGATGATATCTTTGACCAACTATCTACATTGTCTCAATATGAGATACCAAACTATCCACCATATAATATAAAGAAAGTTGGAAAAGATAAGTACCAACTTGATATGGCATTGGCAGGATTTAAGAAAGAGGATGTTATTGTTGAAGTTAATGACAATACATTAACTGTTTCTGGTAAAGCTGCTGATAAAGAAGAAGATAGTTTTGTTCATAAAGGAATAGCTAGAAGAGCATTCAAAAGACAATGGACATTAGCTGAACATCTTGAAGTTAAAGATGCACAACTAAAGGATGGAGTTCTTACTGTAGATATGAAATTAAATCTACCAGAAGAAAAGAAACCTAGAACAATTAAAATAAAATAAAAGGTAGGGGGTGTCAAAGCCCCCTATTAAAATGAAAATTATATTATTAATATTAATACTAACAACAGGAGAAACTATGGCACATGTAAAAGGACATATCAATGTACCTGCAAGAGAAATGAAAGAGTCAGAAACAAAAAATAGTTTCTTTCAATCTTTTAAAAACACACTAAAAGAAATAAAAAATTCTAAACCAGTACCTTTAAAAATTGAAGGTCCAGATGAAGTAGTAATAAAAGTATTTAAGAAAGGTGGGAAGGTTTCTAAATGACAAAAGGAGTAATGAAGACTGATAACTTTTTTAAAAACTTTAAGACAAAATTTTTAGGTGACACAAAAAAGAAACAAAAAACTTTTGGCGGATACAAAGGTATAAAAATTAAACTTTATAAGAAAGGTGGAAAGGTAAGCAAATGATAACACTTCCAGATATAAAAGAAAAAACAAAAAAAATAATCGAAAAACTAAATGTATGGTCTCTACACTATAGAGAATACATTGTTGGTTTTGTTGTTGGATTTGTAATTGGTGCGATAGTATTATAATATGGCTTGGTTTAGTTTAGCAAAGGTTGCGATACAGGCGGGAAGTCACATCTTTAAGAAGAGACAAGAAACAAAGATGATGATGGCAGATGCCCAACATCACCATGCTGCAAAGATGGCAAAGGGTGATATAGAATACCAAGGAAAATTATTAGAAGCAAGACAATCAGACTGGAAAGACGAGTTTGTTTTGGTCGTGTTGACACTTCCGATTTTAGTGATTGCATATGGAGTCTTCAGCGAAGACCCGACTGCTTCTGCTAAGATAAAAGAATTTTTTGAACAGTTCCAACAGCTACCTTCATGGTTCACAAACCTGTGGATTCTTGTCGTAGCTTCGATATATGGAATTAAGGGAACACAAATTTTTAGGAATGGTAAAAAATAATTAAATGATAGATAAGTTTTTATATAATTTTTTTGGAAGTCTNGATACTTTNTTTTCTGTTATAGAAAAGTATTCAGTAAAAATGACTGAATCTTTATGGCAGTTAAGAGTAAAACTTCTGCACAAAAAAAGAAAAAGAAAATAAAGTATTTAAATTACAAAATATTTTGACAGTATTTTTCTAACCACTCATGTATAGGAAGCAGTTTTCTTTTTGCTTCCTTAACTAAAGATGTATAGAACATTCGTTCTTCTCGACTACGAGAGAAAGCA
>FUFK010039607.1_pt1 | contig 37994 bp, 38 predicted proteins | sample 1021851 | NCBI WGS metagenome assembly FUFK01 (sample SAMEA51879418, study PRJEB19060) | metagenome
GGGGTTTTCCATGCGCTAGTTGTTACCAACTTAGCCGGTGTGCTCTTACCACACCTTTTCACCCTTGCCTTGATAAGGCGGTTTATTTTCTGTGGCACTATCCCTAGGGTCGCCCCCGCCAGCCATTAACTGGCACTGTGTCTTTGTAGAGCCCGGACTTTCCTCTTTAATATATTAAAGCGATAAGTCTTTTATCTGGCAATCGGACAATACAAACTTTTTTATAAAGTTCAATTATTTATTATCTAAGATTATAAAGGGATTTTGCTATTTTATAGCATTCTGAATCTAATTTTCCATCAGTTAACTCAGGTCTAAATCTCATCTGAAAAGTTTTTATAATTTTTTTTAATTCGTTGGGATTAGAATATTTCATATGATATCCTAATTTTTTTAAATAAAAAATAAATTTATTTAAACTTAATTCTGACTTTTTTCCCCTAAATGATTTAAGAATATTTGAATTTACTTTGTGCCAAATTCCAATTTTATTCTTGCTTAAAAGTTTCCAAGGAAATTTTTCTCCTGGATCTAATTTTCTTAAAGGAGCAATATCTGAGTGACCTAAAATTTTATTTTTTTTAATATTATATTTTTTAATAATTAATTTTGAAAGTTTAATTAAACATTTTATTTGATTGCCAGTAAATGCTTTATAACCATATTGATGACCAGGATTAGAAATTTCAATTCCTATTGATTTAAAATTTAAAGATTTTTGATTTCCCCAGTTAGACTTTCCAGCATGCCAAGCAACATATAAATCAGGAACCATTTGTATAAGTTTCCCTGATTTAGTTATATAGTAGTGACAACTTACATTAGAATTAAAACTAGTTAGTTTTCTAATTGCCAATTTATCATTTTTCATTCCAGTATAGTGATAGATTAAATACTTTATTTTCTTTTTATCTCTTTTTTTGAGATAAAAATTAGGCGAGTAATTAATGGTCATTTTTTCAACATTTTTCTGCATTATTTCAAACAATTAAATCTTTAAATAAATAAAAGATATAATATAAACAGCATTAATGAAAAAGATTTTAACAATTTTTATAATTACAATACTTTCTCAAGTTTATATCTTAAGTACATATGCAGGATCAGATGGGTCTTTAGAAATAAATAACAAGAAAAAAGAGCAAATTGCTGAAGTTAAAGATTGTTTTGAAACTATTAACAGAGGGATTTTTGCATTTAACCAGGGGTTAGATAAAATTTTTTTTAAACCAGTTGCTAAAGGATATAGATTCTTGCCTAAACCTATAAGATCTGGAACTAGTAATGCTTTAAGTAATTTATCAAATGTAGTAACCATACCAAATAATATTTTACAGGGTCAATTTAAAGAGGCTGGAATAAATACGTTAAGATTTTCTATAAACTCCACACTTGGTATCGCTGGATTGTTTGATGTAGCTTCATATTATGGATTAAATAAACTCGATAAAGAAGATTATGGGCAAACCCTTGGAACTTGGGGAGTGAAAGAAGGATGTTATTTTGTATTACCTGTTCTTGGTCCTACAACAGTAAGGGATACTATAGGTTCCTTAGCTAATTTTGGGGGTGGTGATGCATGGTACAATGTTACAATAGCACACGACACTAAATACTTTGAAAATTCAGATTATTATTATTCTAGATTAACTGCTGGTGTAGATTTTAGAGCAAAAAATTTAGAGGCTTTTGATAGTCTTGAGAATAGTTCTATGGACTTATATGCATCTGTAAGGAGTTTGTATTTACAAGATAGAAAAAGAAAAATTCTAAACTCCGATGAAACCACTGAGACAATGAATGATGATGATTGGGAAGAAATAGACTCCAAGTAACTATTAATGACTAAAATCAAAATAATTTCTTTTTTTTTTTTCATTTTATTTATAAGTAATATTTCGTTTGCTAAAGAGCCAAGTAAATTAATTAGTGAAATAGTTAACGAGGCATCTATCATTTTATCAAGCTCAGATCCTGTTGAAGTTAAAATAATTAGATTAAATAATATTGCTGAAACTAATGTTGATATTAATGGTATCGGAATGTATACCCTTGGGAAATATCGTAAAAATCTTAATGAAGATCAAAAAATTAAGTATAACAAACTGTTTAGAAGTTATTTCTTAAAAAGTTTTTCTAGTAGATTAGTAGATTACTCAGATCCGAAAATAAGTGTCGTATCTGAAAAAAAAATTAATGAAAGATATACAATTGTTAGTACTATTTTAGAAGCAACATCTAAAAATCCAGAAATAAAAATTGATTGGAGAATCTATACTAAAAATCCTGAAAGACCTTTAATAAGAGATCTTATGGTTGAAGGTTTAAGTTTAGCAAGAACTCAAAAAGAAGAGTTCAAATCTATATTGCAAAATAATGAGGGAGATATTAATTATCTATTTAAATCTTTAGAAGAATTTATTATTAGGTAGTTGGTGGGCCCGCCAGGACTCGAACCTGGGACCAATACATTATGAGTGTACTGCTCTAACCAACTGAGCTACAGGCCCAAAATCAAACATTAATTATAACATTTTTTCACACTTATCAATTATAGATACTAATTAAATTGGTGGGCCGTGTTGGTTACGCTCCAACTACCCCTGCAATGTCAATGCAGTACTCTACTATTGAGCTAACGGCCCTGTTAACTTTCTAAGAAACTCTTTAATTGTTTTGATCTACTAGGATGTTTTAATTTTCTTAGCGCTTTAGCTTCAATTTGACGAATTCTTTCTCTTGTTACAGAAAACTGTAAGCCAACCTCTTCTAGAGTATGGTCTGTATTCATGCCAACACCAAATCTCATTCTAAGAACTCGTTCTTCCCTTGGAGTTAAGGTTGAAAGTATTTTTGTAGTTGCTTCACTTAGATTAGATTTAATTGCTTGTTCAAGTGGTGCTAATGCTTTNGTATCTTCTATAAAATCTCCCAAACTACTGTCTTCTTCATCTCCAACTGGTTTCTCAAGCGATACTGGTTCTTTTGAAATCTTTAGTACCTTTCTTACCTTTTCAAGGGGCATTCTCAATTTTTTTGCAAGTTCTTCAGGTGTAGCTTCTCTACCAAACTCACTCAAAATAAGACGTTGAGTTCTTACAATTTTATTAATTGTCTCAATCATATGAACAGGAATTCTTATTGTTCTAGCTTGGTCTGCTATTGATCTCGTTATTGCCTGTCTTATCCACCACGTTGCATAAGTAGAGAATTTATATCCTCTTCTATATTCAAATTTATCTACAGCTTTCATAAGCCCTATATTTCCCTCTTGAATTAAATCTAAAAATTGCAGACCTCTATTTGTATACTTTTTAGCAATAGAAATAACTAACCTAAGATTTGCTTCAACCATCTCCTTCTTTGCAATTCTAGATTCTTTCTCACCCTTTTGAATTCTACTAACCATTAATTTATAGTCAGTGACTGATATCCCAAGCTTATTACTTATCTCTATTAATCTATCTCTAATTTCTTTAAATTTTATTTTATATTTTTGAAAAAATTTCTTCCATACCTCGTTGGTATCAAGGAAACTTTTTAAATTCGGGTTTATTTCATTTCCAACATAAAATTTTATAAATTCGTCTCTAGAAATCTTTTCATTAATTGCAAATCTTAAAAGATTTCCCTCTAAAGATATTATTTTACGGTTTTCTATGTAATGTTTTTGAACTAATTCCTCTAAAACTGCGGGAGATAACTGTAAGGTTTTGATATTTTCTAAAATATCTTCTACAATTTTTTTATAATTTTTTTCTTTTGACGGAGAGAATTGTTTTGAATTTAGTACACAATCTAATTTTTCTTTCTGATATTTTATAAGTTTATTGTATTCTTTAGTTAAATTATAAACTGTTTGCAAAACTTTAGGTTTGATCTCCGTTTCCATAGCAGCAAGTGTTGGATTAAATTCATCATCATCTGTTGTATTATTTTGGTCATCACTACTTTGATTTTCGTTTCCTTCATCTGATTTTTTTTGTTTTGCACTTTGACCAGTATCCTCATCTTCCATATAATTAGTATCAATGTCAATTATTTCTCTAACCAAAATTTCATCATTTTGAAGTTTACTATTCCATTCAAAAAACTGTTGTGCGGTAATGGGGCTTTGTGAGAGTGCGTTCAACATTACGTCTTTTCCAGCTTCTATTCTTTTAGCAATAGCAATTTCACCTTCTCTAGAAAGAAGTTCTACTCCTCCCATTTCTCTGAGGTACATTCGAATTGGATCATCACTTTTTTCAATAGATTTGCCTTCTTCTTTAGAGCCATTGTCTTTCTTTCTAAGAATTTTATAGTCTGATTTTTTTTCAACTAATATAATTTTTTCATCAAGAATATGAATAAATGCTTGTTCTAAATTTTCATTTGACAGATTTCTTTTTCCTAAAGATTTATTTAATTCTTCATGGGTTATAAAACCTCTATGGACACCTCTGCCCATCAATCTTGCAAATGATTTTGTAATTATACGTTCCACAATAAAAAAGTTCAGGATGTATATAATGCTAAAATCAAAAAAATCTATTGGATTCTGATTTTAATTTAATTGATTTTTTGTAGTTTTTTGAGCTCTTTTAACTCATTGAATGTTGTCTCACTTAAATCCTGTGAAAATCTTGATTCTAAATCTATTATCCTTAATTCAAGTTCATGATTTTTAAGGTCTCTTATTAACTCAGATAAAATTTCTAGAATTTTTTGGTCATCATTTAAACTTTTTACTAAAATATGCTTGATAGATGCATATTTTAAAATCCTATCTATTAAACTCTGGTCAATTTTTAAACTTTCTATATCAGTATTTTCAAAATTGTTAGTTTGATCAATAATTTCCTCAAGTAATAATTTATTTTCACTGCTAAATAGTTTTACATTTTCTATTAATTTAAAATTCTCTTTTATAAGCTCGGGTTTTTTTAGTAAAATATATAGAAAAGAAAATTCTTTTATATCTATGGCTGTCAAAGACTTTGTTTCATTATAATAATTCTGAGTTGATTTGAGTGATTTTATGGGTTTGCTGTAATATTTTTTATATTTAGAGTTTATATTTGGCGTTAATTCAGAAACTTTTTCTAAAAAGTATTCAAGTACATATTTTTTAATAAATTCATCCTTAATTGTAGACGCTATTGTTCTAAGTTTTTTTTCAAAAATAGCTCTAGATGAAGGATTATCATTCATTTCTTTCGAATAATGATTAAATATAAATTTATGAATAGGAACAGAATTACTTTTAGAAAAATTTTCAAAAAAATCCTTTCCCTTTTCATTTACAAAGCTATCTGGATCATGTTTGTCGGGTAAGAATAAAAACGAAATTTCTTTTTCAGGTTTTAATTCAATAACAGAATTTTCTGCTGCTCTTAATGCTGCTTTATATCCACTTTCATCACCATCGAAACAAACAGTGATGTGTTGAAAAAATTGATTAAGGGTTAATATTTGTCTTGTGGTTAAAGAAGTACCTAAATTTGCAACAACATTTTCCACTTTATTTTTACTAAGACCAACTACATCCATGTAACCTTCAACGAGAAATATGTTATCAATATTGTTTGAAAGTTTTCTTGTAAAATCTAGATTATAAAGATTAGATCCTTTTTTGAAAAATGGAGTTTCTGGAGAATTAATATACTTTGCAAGGTACTTATTATCTTTTAATATTCTACCTCCAAGAGCTATTGGATCACCTGAAATATTGTTTATTGGAAAAATTACTCTGTCTCTAAACCTATCTACATATTTTTTTTTATTTTCGTCGAAATAGAATAATCCTGTTTCTTTAATTTCACTTTCAGTAAATTCCTCAAAAATCTCTTCTTTAAATTTTTCATCATTTGAAACATATCCAATTTTAAATTTTTTTACTTCTTCAATAGTTAAATTTCTATTTTTTAAATAATCCTTTGCTTCTTTTGCTAAAGGGTTTTTAAAAAGATCTTGATGATAAAATTCAACATATTTTGTATATATCAATTTATATTTGTTCCACTTTTCTTCTCTGATCTCATCCTCTTTTGAAAATGTATAAGGCCTCATCCCTGCTAAATTTGCTAAATATTTGACTGACTCACCAAATTTAAGATTTTGAGTCTTCATTACAAAATCAAAAATATTTCCATGTTCTGCTGTACTAAAACAATGATAAAATTCCTTTTCATCGTTTACTGTGAATGATGGTGTTTTTTCAGTCTTAAATGGTGAAAGGCCAACATATTCTTTTCCTCTCTTTTTTAAACTAACTGTTTTTGAAACTACAGTTGAAATTTTTAATCTAGTTTTTATTTCTTGTAAGTACTCTTTTGGGTATTTCATTTTTGATTTAATAATTCTTTTATAATTGCTCCTGCTTTTGAAAAATCGATAGTGTCAGCATTATTTTTCTTCAATTCGCCCATAACTTTTCCCATATCCTTAATTGAGTTTGCACCTGTTGATTTAATCACTTCTTCACAAATTTTCTTAGTATCCTCCTCGCTAATCTGTTTAGGTAAATATTGGCTAATTATTCCAACTTCTTGTTCCTCTATATCCTGAAGATCCTTACGATTATTTTTCTTATACAATTCAATTGATTCGCTACGCTGTTTAATCATTTTTTTTAATAACTTCTTAATATCTTCATCATCTGTATCTTTTTTTTCTGCCCCAGATCTATTGTTAATATCTAAATCTTTTACACCGGATAAAATTAACCTGTAAGTTGATATTTTATTTTTATCTTTCGATTTTAAAGCTGTTTTATAGTCTGACTCGATACTTTCTCTTAATGACATATTTAATTTTAGCGTATTAAAAATATTCTTCAAAAAGAAAAATATTTTTTTTACGAAATATACATTAGATGTGTTGCGCAAAAAAAGGTTTTATTGTATAGACCTTTAACTCATGAGTTGTAATTGATCAAAAAACAAAAAAATAAAATTGCAATTAATCATCCATTTTCTACAGGTATTTTAGTTCTAGATAACAAGCTAGTTTTCAAAGGTATTGGCCTTGGATATCAAGGAACTTCTACTGGAGAGGTTTGTTTTAATACATCTTTAACAGGATATCAGGAAATTATATCAGACCCATCTTATGCTGGACAAATTATAAACTTTACATTTCCTCATATTGGAAATGTTGGAACCAACAATGAAGATTTAGAGTCTGATAAAATTTGGACGAAGGGTGTAATATTTAATTCTGAGATTACTTCTCCATCAAATTACAGAGCTTTAAGAACATTAGATGAATGGCTTAAAAAAAATAAAATAGTTGGTTTAACTGGACTGGATACAAGAAGTTTAACAAACTTTATAAGAGATAAAGGTGCTCCAAAAGGCACTATTTCAAATAATAAAAAAGGAAAATTCAACGTCAAAAAACTAATTAATATGTCAATCAAATGGTCTGGTCTAAATGGTCTGGATCTTGCAAAAGAAGTATCAACAAAAAAAACTTATTCATGGAAAGGTTTTAAAACCTGGAGAAAAGAGACTGGATATAAAAAAAATACNAAAAAAATATTTAAGATTGTTGCAATTGATTATGGAATTAAAAAAAATATTTTAAGATATTTTTCTGATTATAATTGTGATGTAAAAGTGGTTTCTTGCAAAACAACCGCCGAGGAGATTTCAAAATTAAAACCAGATGGAATTTTTTTGTCGAATGGTCCAGGTGACCCGGCAGCAACTGGTAAATATGCAATTAAAACTATACAAAATTTAATAAAGTGGAATTATCCAATCTTTGGGATCTGCTTGGGCCATCAAATTTTAGCTTTAGCATTAAATGCTAAAACAAAAAAAATGAAGTTAGGTCATAGGGGAGCAAATCATCCAGTAAAAAATTTAACTAACAACAATGTTGAGATTACAAGCCAAAATCACGGTTTCGTTGTTATAGAAAAAAGCTTATCTAAAAAAATTCAAATAACGCATAAGTCACTTTTTGATAATACTATTGAAGGTATAAGACTAAAAAATAGACCAGTTTTTTCAGTTCAATATCACCCAGAAGCAAATCCTGGACCACAAGATAGTCAATATTTATTTAACAACTTTATTCAAGATATAAAAAAATATGCCAAAAAGAAAAGACATTAAAAAAATATTAGTTATAGGTGCAGGCCCAATAATAATTGGGCAAGCATGTGAATTTGATTACTCTGGTACACAAGCATGCAAGGCACTTAAAGATGAGGGTTTTGAGGTAGTATTAATAAATTCAAATCCTGCAACTATTATGACAGATCCTGGAGTTGCTGATAAAACTTACATAGAGCCTATTACAATTCCAGTTCTTGAAGAAGTGATTAAAAAAGAAAAGCCAAATGCAATTCTTCCTACTATGGGCGGCCAGACTGCTTTAAATTTAGCAATAAGTGCAGAAAAAGCTGGTCTACTTAAAAAATATAAAATTGAACTAATTGGAGCTAAATCAAAAGCAATTGAAAACGCTGAGGACCGGAAAAAGTTCAGAAAAAATATGTCTGACATTGGTTTAGATTTACCCAAATCAAGGATTATAAATAATTTCAAAGATGCCTCGAGATGTTTAAAAGAAATTGGTTTGCCTGCAATTATAAGACCTTCATTCACTTTGGGTGGATTAGGTGGAGGTATTGCAAAAAGTAAAAAAGAATTCTTTAAACTTGTAAGAAATGGAATGAATGAGTCACCTCAAAATCAAGTTTTAATAGAGGAGTCTTTAGAGGGGTGGAAAGAGTTTGAAATGGAAGTTGTTAGAGACAAAAATGACAACTGTATAATCATTTGTTCTATAGAAAATGTAGATCCAATGGGAATACATACTGGAGACTCAATAACGGTAGCTCCAGCATTGACACTTACAGATAAAGAGTATCAAGTAATGAGAAATGCATCTATAGCTTGTCTTCGAAAAATAGGTGTTGAGACCGGAGGATCAAATGTTCAGTTTGCAATAAACCCTAGAAATGGAAGAATGGTTATAATTGAGATGAACCCAAGGGTATCAAGATCCTCAGCTCTAGCTTCTAAAGCTACAGGTTTTCCAATTGCAAAAGTAGCTGCTAAACTTGCAGTTGGATACACTCTTGATGAATTAAAAAATGAAATAACAAAGGTAACACCCGCTTCATTTGAACCATCAATTGATTATGTGGTTACAAAAATACCTAGATTTACATTTGAGAANTTTTCTGACACCAAAGCTGTACTTGGAACATCAATGAGATCGGTTGGAGAGGCAATGGCAATTGGTAGAAATTTTAAAGAATCCTTCCAAAAAGCTTTAGTTTCATTAGAAACTGGATTATCAGGACTGGACAATTTTTTTAATTATTCAAAAAAAGATATTTTAAAAAATTTAAAAGTTAGCATTCCAAATAGACTATTATTAATTGGTGAAGCTTTTAGGAAAAATATTCCATTAAATACAATATATAAACTATCAAAAGTTGATCCTTGGTTCTTAAATCAAATTAAAGATATTGTTGATGAAGAAAAAAATATAATTAAGAGAGGAATTCCAAAAACATTCAATGAGTTTAATAGAATTAAATCCATTGGTTTTTCAGATAAAAAATTATCAAAACTTACAGGAATTAAAGAGAAAATAGTTAGATCTAAAAGAGTTGCTCTTAAAGTTTTGCCTGTCTTTAAAAAAGTAGATACTTGCGCAGCAGAATTTAAATCCTTTACTCCTTATATGTATTCAACGTATCAAAGAAATTTTTCATTGAATACTGAGTGTGAGTCCGATCCTAGTAATAAGAAAAAAGTAATTATTCTTGGAGGAGGTCCAAATAGAATTGGACAAGGCATAGAGTTTGATTATTGCTGTTGTCAGGCAAGCTTTTCTCTTAAGGAGGCTGGATTTGAGACAATTATGGTCAATTGTAACCCTGAAACTGTTTCGACAGATTATGATACAAGCGATAGATTGTACTTTGAACCTCTTATAGAGGAATATGTTCAAAATATTATTATAAAAGAAAAATCAAAAGGAAATCTTATTGGAGTTATTGCTCAGTTTGGAGGTCAAACTCCAATTAAATTAGCAAAATTCTTACATGAAAACAAATTACCAATACTTGGTACTCAATATACTTCCATTGATCTTGCAGAGGATAGAGATAGATTTAGAGATCTACTAATTAAATTAAATTTAAAACAAGCAGAAAGTGGTATAGCTAATAAATTTGATCAGGCTATCAGAATAAGTGAAAGAATTGGACTTCCAGTTGTTGTTAGACCTTCGTATGTGTTGGGTGGAAGAGCGATGGAAATAGTTCATGATAAAAGCCAGCTTAAAAAGTTTATTAATGAGGCTTTTAAAGCTTCAGAGCAAAATCCTATTTTGATCGATAAATTTATAGATCACGCAATGGAAGTTGATGTGGATGCTATTTCTGATGGTAAAGATGTTTATGTTGCTGGTATTATGCAGCACATTGAAGAAGCGGGGGTGCATTCTGGAGACTCTGCTTGTTGTCTACCTCCAGTTTCTATCAAAGATAATCTTTTAAAAGAAATTAAAATTCAAACGAGAAAATTAGCTTTAGCATTAAAAGTTAAAGGACTTTTAAATATCCAATTTGCAATTAAAAAAGATGAAATATTTGTTATTGAAGTAAATCCAAGAGCCAGCAGGACAGTTCCATTTGTATCGAAAGCTAATGGTATCCCACTAGCAAAAATTGCATCAAGAATAATGGCAGGTGAAAAACTTTCAAAATATAAATTAAAATATAAAACAAATAAAAAATTTGCTGTCAAAGAGGCTGTATTTCCATTTAACAAATTTCCAGACAGCGATTTATTACTTGGACCAGAGATGAAATCAACTGGTGAAGTGATGGGATTTGACGACGATTTTGGAATGGCAATTGCCAAAAGTCAAATTGCGGCAGCAAATTCATTGCCAACAAAAGGTTTAGCATTTTTATCTGTTAAAGACTCTCATAAGCAAGAAATAATTGGTGTTGCACAAAGATTATTAAAGTTAGGTTTTTCTTTATCGGCAACTAAAGGGACTGCAAGTATTTTGATTAAGAATGGGATGAAGTGCAGAAAAATTAATAAAGTGAGTAGTGGCAAACCTCATATAGTAGATGTGCTTAATTCAAAAAAAATCTCTTTGGTAATTAATACTGGTGGTGGAAATAGTGAAAATAGAATAAGTGATGCAAAAGCTTTAAGAAGAGGAACCTTGGCTAATAAAATTCCNTATTGTACAAATATGTCTACTGCATATTCNTTTTTAGAAGCAATNAATGCTCTAAAAACGAAAAAACTTAAAGTTAAAGCTCTTCAAGAAAACTAAGCATCCACAACCATTGTATCTTTAGACCCGCCTCCTTGAGAACTATTTACTATGGTACTTCCTTTTCTCAAAGCAACTCTTGTAAGACCGCCAGTTGTAACATAAGAAGTTTTGCCAGTTAATATAAAAGGCCTTAAATCTAAATGTCTTGGCTCAATACCATTTTCACAAATAGTTGGTATTGTTGATAATATTTCTAAAGGTTGAGCTACAAATTCTCGAGGATTTTTTTTAATCTTTTTTACCATCTCCTCTCGCTCTTTTTTTGGTGCNTTCGGACCAATCATTATTCCATACCCTCCTGAAGCATTTGCTGGTTTAACAACAAGTTTAGCTATATTTTCAATTACATGTTGTCTATGAACTTTGTTTTCACACAAAAATGTTTCCACTTGGTTTAGTTTAGGTTGCTCACCTAAATAATAGACAATCATTTTATTAACATAAGAGTAAACAGCCTTATCATCTGCAACTCCAGTTCCAAGGGCATTAATAATTCCAACATTTCCCTTTTTCCAACATTTAAATAAACCAGGAACTCCGATGAGCGATTCTTTATTAAATACTTTTGGATCAAGGAAAGTATCATCTAGTCTTCTATATATACAATCAACTTTTAATTTTCCTTTAACTGTTTTCANATAAACAAAATCATTTTCGACAAATAAATCTTTACCTTCCACCAAGGCTATTCCCATTTGTTGAGCTAAAAATGAATGTTCAAAGTATGCTGAATTGTAAATGCCTGGTGTCAGAACAACCATATGAGGATTTTCAGTTTTTTTTGGTATGCACTCAACCATACTTTGGTAAAGTTTATTTGAATATTGATGTATAGAGGAAACTTTATATCTGGTAAATAATTCGGGAAATACATCCCTCATTACCATTCTATTTTCCAACATATAAGATACCCCAGATGGGACACGTAAATTATCTTCAAGAACTAGNTATTCNCCATTAATATTTCTTATTAAATCAATTCCTGATATATTTGCCCAAGCTTTATACTTTGGAGAAAAACCTTCACATTCTTTTAAATAGTAAGGTGAATTAAAAATTAATTCTTTTGGTACAACCTTATCCTTAAAAATTTTTTTTTTATTATAAACATCATCGATAAATAAATTTAATGCTTTTACTCTTTGAATTAATCCTCTTGATATTTTATTCCATTGAGACTTTGGAATAATTCTTGGTATGATATCTAATGGCCATTTTTTTTCCTCTGCTCTATTGTTTGCTGCATAAACCCTAAAATTAATACCTCTAGCACTTATGGTGCTTTGACAATTTTTTTCAATTTCCTGAAGTTTTTTTGTTCCATGTCTTTCTAAGATGCCAGTCATTATTCTAGCATGTTTTCTAATCTTNTTTTCTTCTGTCAAATATCCATCATATGCGGATTTTGAGTCATAACTTTTCCATAGAGAAACTGACATTAAACAATTTTTTTATAAAATGAATTGTAAAACAATTGCTAAATACAAATAGCTGCTATGACATAAATTATTTGATAATTATGTCATTTTTAAATAAAAATCGCTCATGACATACTGTATAGGAATAAAAACAAATGAAGGATTGGTCTTCGCATCAGACTCAAGAACCAATGCAGGTTTAGATAATGTAAATATTTATTCAAAAATGTTTACTCATGATGTTGGTGATAGAACAATAGTAATAGTAACATCTGGTAATTTAGGAACATCTCAAGCTGTTTACAAATCTGTAGAGAAGGATTTAAAAAGCTCAACGGGGATACTTAATTTGAATACGTGTAAAGACTTTGAACAAATTGCATCTTATGTAGGAAGTCTAAATATAAAACATTCATCTCCTCAAGGGATAAATACTGATGATGTACTTTTAGGTTCAACTTTTATAATAGGTGGTCAAATAAAAGGACAAAAGCCAGAGCTTTATCTTATATATCCTCAGGGAAACTATATAAGACCAGCAGATAGTAAACCTTATCTTGTTATTGGTGAAGTTAAGTATGGCAAACCAATACTTGATAGAGTTATTAAACCAGATGTATCAATTGGTGATGCATCAAGGTGTGCACTAATTTCTATGGACTCTACTTTAAAAAGTGANTTAACNGTAGGNCCNCCAATNGATTTTGCAATTTACAAAAAAGATGAAAATAAATTAGCTTCATTAAAATGTTTAAGTTTAGATGATGAAGATTATTCTAAAGTTTGCAATACCTGGTCTGAGGGAATTTTTAAAGTATTTGATACATTTCCTAGATTTGATTGGGAAAGTTAATTTTCCACTTTCCAATCAGTCTTAAAAGTCACATAATTTACTTGTAAGCATCTTCTCTCTTTAATTATTTCTTTTTTTTCCATTCCATGCCAAGTATCTGGTCCACTTGAAAAAAAATATCCATAATTGTCTTTATAAGGCAATGTTTTTATAAGCTTCAAATCACTATCATAAAAATCAGTTCCTAAATCCTCACTTTCATTATGTTTATTAACAAATAACAAGCACGACATAAGTTTCTCTTTGATATCACAATGTGGTTTTAACCAAAAACCCTCTCGATCACAAATTACTTCAACTCTTACATAGGAATTTGAAAGGTCTTTATTGATTAATTCAGATATTTTTTGATAAGTCTTTTTATTTTGGAGTTCTTTAATTAGATTGGTGAGTCCTGGAAATTCATTAGAATTTTCCTTAGTTACAAAACATCTAAATTTTAAAGCTTTCCCACCATCTGAAATACCTTCCCTAAATTTACCCTCTCCTCCGTCTATAGCTCTAGTACCGTCATAATTCAGATTATGTTTGGCAGGATCTGTAATGTCAGCATTTACTATCTCGTTTATTTGATCATCGCTAAGGGGCTTATTTAATTCCCAATGAACGAATGGACTATCGAATCTTTTTGAATCATTCAGTATGGAATTTAAATAGGACATTAGTTACTTATTCTCTCTTTTATGATTTTTGCTACCCTATTAGTTTCATCAAGTTTTTGATAGGTCCAATTTTCCATATCTTCCCCAAGGTTTCTAGTGATATTTAGTTCTCTAAATAAATTTCTAAATCTTTGGAATCTTATATCATTTTTTCTAGGCAAAATATTTGCAATATAAATAGGTTTTCCTGTTAAGGCAGCTTCTGAAATCATTGAGCTTGAGTCACATGTAACAACAATATTTTCAGAAATAGCCAAGGCCGATAAGTAAGCTTTTTTATCAACGTTCATAATAACGGTATGATTTTCGCCAAAAAATTCTTTAGCATAGTGAATAGTATTTAGTGGAGTTCTCATTGAAGGTATCACAACAAGTTGAAATTCGTGTTTTTTCAAAAGTTTGTAAAAAATTGAAAAAATATGTTTCATATTTTTTGTTGAATAATCATAGTATTTTGTGGGACCACCCATTATTAAACACCAAATTTTTCTATCATCTTTTTTTATAAAAGAGTTTAAATAATTCTTATTCTCAACTATTTCAATTTCTGTAAGGTAATGAAGAGCACCTTTTGTAGTAATGACATTGGAGCCGTTAATTCCATCATGTTCTGGGGCCACTATAAAATCAAAGTAATTAAAGTTAATTTTCGGGTCTTGAATGTGGATATTTAAAACTTTTTTTTTTGAAATACCTTTTAAATGAATAGATGGAATTATACTTTTTCGGCCACAAGATATTATTAAATCATAATCTGAGTGATTTATTTCTTTATAAACTTTTTGAGAAATTGGAGTAAATTTTGGTGGAATTAACTTCCATAAATTATTTAGTTCAACCTTGTGGTGAGTAAAATCTATATCTAAAGCTTTGGCTAAACCTTCAACCTGGCTCAACATACCATGCATACCCTCGGTCAATAAAATACCTTTTAATTTGCTCATTATTAACTATATAGACCTCTATGAGTGAAAAACCAACTAAACATACAAAAGTGTTAATAATTGGATCTGGCCCAGCGGGCTACACTGCTGCAGTTTATGCTGCAAGAGCAATGTTAAAACCGATGTTAGTTGCAGGTATGCAACCAGGTGGTCAACTAACAATTACAACTGATGTTGAGAACTATCCAGGCTTTGCTGATGTAATTCAAGGACCATGGCTAATGGAACAAATGAGAGAGCAGGCAAAAGCTGTGGGAACAGATTTAGTTGAAGATCATATACAATCTGTAAATTTAAAATCAAAACCTTTTGAAGCCATCGGCGATGGTGGGCAAAAATATACTGCAGACTCAATTATAATTTCAACAGGTGCACAAGCAAGATGGCTAAATATTGAATCTGAAGAAAAGTTTAAAGGATTTGGAGTTTCGGCATGTGCAACATGCGATGGTTTCTTTTTTAAAGATAAAACAGTTGCTGTAGTTGGTGGTGGAAATGCAGCAGTTGAAGAAGCAATGTTTCTTACAAAATTTGCATCAAAAGTGCAGTTAATTCACAGAAGAAATGAGCTAAGAGCAGAAAAACTTTTGCAAAAAAAATTAATGGAAAACAAGAAAATTGAAATTATCTGGGACTCAGTTGTTGAAGAAGTAATTGGAGATGAAGAACCGAGAAATGTAAAAGGTTTGAAAATTAAAAATATTAAAACTAATGAAATGTCAGAGTTAAAAATTGATGGTTTATTTATAGCTATTGGTCATGATCCTGCTACTTCGTTATTTAAAGATCAATTAGAAATGGATAATACAGGTTATCTAATTACGAAAAGTGATTCTACTGAAACAAATGTTCCAGGTGTTTATGCTGCTGGAGATGTTAAAGACAAAATTTTTAGACAAGCAGTAACAGCAGCAGGAATGGGCTGTATGGCTGCTCTAGAAGCAGAAAAATTTTTAGCTTCAAATTAATTTAAGATCATTTATAAGTTATCCATGGAAAATATAGTAAAACAAATCCAATTAATAGCTTTAGTAATTATACTTGCTGCTACAGTTATAGCATTTGGTATTGAGATATATCAAATGATAGTTGTTCAAAAAGTTACTTTAGCTGATTTACTTTTACTTTTTCTATACCTAGAAGTTTTAGCAATGGTAAGAGTATTTTGGGAAAGTCAATCAATTCAAATCACTCTCCCGTTATTTATTGCAATTACTGCCCTTTCTAGATTTATAATTTTACAAGGAAAATCTATTAATCCAGAAGTATTATTATATGAAGCCGGTGCAATTGTTTTAATCGCTATAGCAATACTTGTTTTAAGATTTAGAAACTCTCCAGTATTTGGTTTAGAGAAAAAGAAAAAAACTAAGTAATTTTCAAAGAAATGCCCGATAAAGTTTTATTAACTGGAATAAGTGGTTTTGTAGCAAAACATGTAGCAATTGAATTATTAAATTCAGGCTTTGAAGTTTTAGGAACAGTAAGGAATAAAAATTCAATTGAACAAACTAAAAAAACATTAGAAGAGAATAATGTTTCAACAGAAAAATTATCGTTTATAGAGTTAGATTTACTAAAAGATGCAGGTTGGAACGAGGCTGCAGAGGGCTGCAAATATATTATTCATGTTGCCTCTCCTTTTCCATTGAAGGTATCGAATGATAGAGAGTCACTTACTCCAGCTGCAAAAGATGGAACTCTAAGGGTTTTGAATGCAGGGATAAATGCAGGAGTTGAACACTTTGTAAAGACTTCGTCTATTGTATGTATGTTTAGAAAACCCAACAGGACAAATCCCTACACTTTTGGTGAAAATGACTGGACTGATGTAGAATGGGAAAAAACTACAGATTATTTTGTATCTAAAACAAGAGCTGAAAAAGCTGCATGGGATCTTATGGAAAGTAAAGGTATAAAAAACAATCTTACTTGTATCAATCCTGGCTTTGTTTTAGGAGATTTTTTAAACGAAAAAAGCTGTACATCAATGGAATACGTAAAACAATTACTTCAAGGAAAATTTCCAGCTGCACCAAAATTTTCAGTAATGATATCCCATGTAAAAGATATTGCTAGAGCACATGTTTTATCTTTAGCAAATAAAAGAGCTGGTGGAAGAAGATTAATTGTTGGATCTGAAGTTAGAAGTATTCTTGAATTATCAAAAATAATGGCTGAAAATCTTCCAAGCCATGCAAAAAAACTTCCCAAAAAAGAATTACCAAATTTTATGGTTAAACTTCTTAGTTACATTGACACAAGTGCAAAAAATATGGTTCCAGATTTAGGACTTACAATGCAAACAGATCAAACATATGCAGAGGAAATTCTTCAGATGAAATTTTTATCGTCAGAAACTGCAGTCGTTGATGCTGCAAAATCAGTAGTAAGACTAAAATTAGCCTAAACTCTCACAAAAAAGCTTGATCCTTACCATTGCAACTTTCAATTTTTGCATTGAGGTTGCGTAAGATATTCTAAAATAACCGTCTAAACCAAATGCAGAGCCCTGTACTACAGCTACATTTTGTTTTTCAAGAAGCTTTTGAACAAAATCTGTATCATTTTTAATTTTTGTTTTTTTTCCAATCAATCCTTTACAACTAGGGAAAACATAAAAAGCACCCTTTGGCATTAAGCAGGTTATCCCTGGAATGGTATTTAAATAATTTACAACAAAGTTTCTTCTGTTGCTAAAAGATTTGGCTCTTTTTTTTATAAAACTTTGTGTCCCATTTAAAGCTTCTACAGCTGCTGCTTGACTTATTGATGATGGATTTGATGTTGATTGAGATTGAATTTTTCTTATTGCAGCAATTATATTTTTTGGTCCAGCCGCATAACCAATTCTCCACCCGGTCATAGCATAAGCTTTGCTTACACCATTCATAGTTAATGTTCTATCTTTAAGTTTTTTGATTTGTGCAATTGTAAAAAATTTAAAATTATCAAATTTTACATGCTCATAAATATCATCACTTAATATAAAAACATTTTTATTTTTAAGCAAAACCTTTCCTAAACTAATAATTTCTTTTTTTGTATAAGCTGCGCCTGTAGGATTAGATGGAGAATTTAAAATTATCCATTTCGTTTTTTTTGTGATTGCTTTTTTTAATTTGGCAGGAGTTAATTTAAATCCGTCTTCTTCTCCACATTTTATAAATTTTGGTTTTCCACCAGCAAGCAAAACCATATCAGGATAAGATACCCAAAATGGAGCTGGTATAAGAACTTCATCTCCTTTATTTAATGTTGCTACAAAAGCATTATATAAAACTTGTTTACCTCCTGTACCTACAGTTATCTGGTCTGAAGTATAATTAAGTTTATTTTCTCTTTTAAACTTTTTTATAACTGCATTTTTAATTGCAGGAGTTCCATCAACTGGGGTGTATTTAGTATCACCTTTTCTTATGGCTTTTACTGCAGCTTTTTTAATATTATCTGGAGTATCAAAGTCGGGTTCTCCTGCGCCTAAAGCTATTACATTTTTTCCAGCAGCTTTTAATTCTCTCGCTTTTTGGGTCACAGCTATTGTTGGAGAGGGTTTAATTCTTTTTAGACTGTTTGATATTATGCTCATTGAAAATTGTTTATATTCTATTACTTTATTTAATATATGGAAAATACATATCAAGATTTAATTACAGATATTCAAAGTAAAAATCCAAAAATAAGTGGAAAACTTGAGGGTGGTAGAAAATTTAAAATTAAATCTGATTTTAAGCCAGCAGGAGATCAGCCAGAGGCAATTAAAAATTTGGTTAATGGTGCTAAAAAAAACCAATTTAATCAAGTTTTATTGGGGGTAACTGGATCAGGTAAAACCTTTACTATGGCTAAAGTAATTGAAGAGACGAACAGACCAGCTTTAATACTTGCACCAAATAAAACGCTTGCTGCACAGCTATACGGCGAGATGAAAGGTTTTTTTCCAGACAATGCTGTGGAGTATTTCGTGTCCTACTACGATTATTACACTCCAGAGGCATATGTTCCAAGATCAGACACTTATATAGAAAAAGAGGCATCAATTAACGAGCAAATTGATCGAATGAGACACTCGGCTACTCGTTCTCTTCTTGAAAGAGATGATGTTCTTATAGTTGCCAGTGTATCGTGCATCTATGGATTAGGTTCTGTTGAAGCTTACAGTAAAATGACACTTACTCTGCAAAAAAACTATGACTATAATAGAGAGCATATAATAAAATCTTTAGTTGCACTTCAATACAAAAGAAATGACCAAAATTTTTATAGAGGTACATTTAGAGCTAGAGGTGAATATTTAGAAATTTTTCCTTCTCATTTGGAAGATAGGGCTTGGAGACTAAGTTTATTTGTGGACAAACTTGAGAAAATTGAGGAGTTTGATCCATTAACAGGTGATCAAGTAAGAGAATTAAATTTAATTAAAGTTTATGCTAACAGTCACTACATAACTCCAAAACCTACAATAGAACAGGCAGTAATAAATATCAAAAAAGAATTAGAGATATACTCTTAAAAAACATAAAGAACAAAATAAATTACTTGAAGCACAAAGATTGGAAGAGCGAACGAAATTCGATCTTGAAATGATTGAAGCTACAGGGTCATGTGCAGGAATTGAGAATTATTCAAGATTTTTATCAGGTAGAAAACCTGGTGAACCTCCACCTACTCTATTCGAATATTTTCCAGATAACACTTTAATATTTGTTGATGAGTGTCACGTTACAGTTCCTCAGCTAAATGGAATGTTTAAAGGAGATAGATCTAGGAAAAGTACATTAGCAGAATATGGATTTAGACTTCCATCATGTATGGATAATAGACCATTAAAATTTGAGGAGTGGGATATGATGAGAACACAAACTGTTTTTGTATCAGCAACTCCAGGTCCATGGGAATTAGAACAAACCAAAGGTAAATTTATTGATCAAGTTATTCGACCAACTGGATTGATTGATCCCCCAGTAGAAATAAAACCTGCAAAAAATCAGGTTGATGACCTGATGCATGAATGTCTAAAAACAATTGAAAAAAATTACAGAGTTCTTGTTACTACTTTGACAAAAAAAATGGCCGAAGATCTAACTGAATACTTACATGAAAATGGTATCAAGGTAAGATATTTGCATTCTGACATTGATACTCTTGAGAGAATTGAAATAATGAGGGATTTGAGACTAGGTGTTTTTGATGTTTTAGTTGGAATAAATTTATTAAGAGAGGGATTAGATATACCAGAATGTGCGTTAGTTGGGATATTAGATGCCGATAAAGAGGGTTTTTTAAGATCAGAGACTTCATTGATTCAAACCATCGGAAGAGCAGCAAGAAATTTAGATGGTAAGGTTATTTTGTATGCGGACAAAGAAACTAAAAGTATAAAAAAAGCTATTAAAGAGACTGAGAGAAGAAGAAATATTCAACTTGATTATAATAAAAAAAATAAAATCAGTGCAAGTACTGTAAAAAAAGAAATAAGCGATGTTCTAGAAAGCGTCTATGAAAAAGATTATGTTAAAATTGGTACAGGAGCAAACGTAGGGGGNAATCTTAAGAAACATATAAAAGCTTTGAACAAAAAAATGAAAGAATCTGCAACAAATTTAGAATTTGAGGAAGCGGCTAAAATAAGGGACGAAATTAGAAAACTTGAAAGTACAGAATTGGAGGTTACACTTAACCCTAAGGTAAAACAATATAGCCTCAACAACAAAATATATCCAAAAGGAAGATCAACTATGGGAATGCCAGGAACTAGAGCTCAAAAAGGTAAAAAAAAATGGAAGCAAATAAAATCATAATTACTGGTGGAGCCACTAGAATTGGTGCTGCCATAGCTAAAAAACTTTCAGGTAAGGGAGTAGAAATCGTAATTCATTATAACAAATCAAAAGCAAAGGCTGAAAAACTTAAAAAAGAATTATCTTCAAATGGTACGAAAGTTTATTTGATTAAAGGAGATCTAAGTGTTGAAAGCGATGTAAATAAGGTTATTAAATTTGCAAAATCCAAATTAAAATATTTTAATTGTTTGATAAATAATGCTTCACTGTTTGAGAATGATAAATTAGAAAACTTTAATACAGATAGTTGGGGACAACATTTAAGAACAAATCTAAGAACACCTGCGCTTTTGTCAAAAGAATTTGCTAAAAATATTAAGAGTAAAAACAATAATATTATAAATATAATTGATCAAAGAGTTTTTAAACTTACTCCCTATTTTTTTTCATATACCATAAGTAAAACTGGACTTTATACCCTTACAAAAACTAGTGCCATGAGTTTGGCTCCAAAAATAAGAGTTAATGGAATTGCCCCTGGTCCTACAATTAAAAACAAGAGACAAAGTGAAAAACATTTTAAAAAACAATATATGGCAACACCTCTCAAGAGACAAGTAGATGTTAAGCAAATATGCAACGCAGTTGACTTTTTCATTAAAAATATATCTATTACTGGACAAGTGTTAGCAATAGATAGTGGTCAAAACTTAAATTGGCAAACACCAGATATCATGGGTGGAAAAGAATGAAAAAAAATAACTTAAAAGTAATTAAAATTAACAATAACAAAAGTCTTTTTAATTACGAAAAAAAAGTAATCATTAAAGAACTTATTCTAGATTTAAAACTTGGTTATTTCGACTTTGAAAAAGAAAAACCTCAAAAAGTGAAATTTAATATAGAAGTAAACTACGAAGATAAGAAACCTTCAAATGATAAAGATATTAAATCAATTGTAAATTATGCAAAAATTGTAAGATTGATAAAGAAACTTATCAAAAATAAACATTATAATTTTCTTGAAACATTGGCGGAAGATGTATTCGATGAGCTATTCAAAGATAAAAGAATTGATAAAATAAGTCTTCAAATTGAGAAATTAGAAATTATGAAAGATTGCTCTTCCGTAGGTATTCAAATTTCAAAAAAAAGAAGTCATGATAAGTTCTGATATAGGTAAAGAAGCAATTAAAAAAGAGCTACCACTTATACCAAAGCTTCCTGGTGTATACAGGATGTTAAATGAAAAAAATGTGATACTTTATGTTGGTAAAGCAAAAAATTTACCTAACAGATTAAAGAGTTATGTTTCAGAGAAAAATCATATTATTAGAACTGAGAGAATGCTATCTCAAACAAGAAAAATTGAGATCACAAGTACCTCTAATGAGAGTGAAGCGCTTCTTCTAGAGGCAAACTTAATAAAAAAATATAAACCTAAATTCAATATACTTTTACGAGACGATAAATCATTTCCATTTATTTTCATTGGGAATGAGGATAAATGGCCACAAATTAGACGACATAGAGGAAAAAAAACTAAAGAAGGTTTTTACTTTGGACCATTTGCTTCAGCTGGATCTGCAAATTGGACTATCAAAATGATCCAGAAAATTTTTCAACTAAGGGTTTGTGATGATACAGTATTTAAAAAAAGAGAAAGACCGTGCATCCTTTATCAAATCAAGAGATGTTCTGGACCATGCGTTGGATACATAGAAAAAGATGATTATAAACTATCAGTAGATAGTGCAATTGAATTCGTATCTGGTAAATCAAGAAAGATACAAAAAAATTTGTCAGGACAAATGGAAAAAGCTAGTTCTGATTTAGATTTTGAAAAAGCTGCAATATTGAGGGATAGAATTAAATCTTTAAATATTATTCAATCATCTCAAAGAATAAATGAGGCAAATTTAGTTGAGGCAGATGTTATAGCTGGATACAAGGAGTCTGGTAAGACTTGTATTCAAGTATTTTTCTATAGATCAAAACAAAACTGGGGAAACCAAGCCTTTTTTCCTAAACACGACCCAGACGATAACCTAAAAGAAATTTTGAATTCTTTTGTTTCTCAATTTTATGAAAATAAAAGCGTTCCAAGCTCTATTATCTTAAGTGAAGAAATTAAGGAAAAAATCCTAATTGAAAAAACACTTTCCCAAAAAGAAAATAAAGAAATAAATATTTCTGTTGCAAAAAGAGGTTCTAAACTAAAAGTTGTAAATCAAGCTCTAAAAAATGCAAAAGATAGCCTAAATAGAAAAATTTATGAGAGCCAAAATAATAAAGAGTTATTTGAAAATGTTTCTAAAAAATTTAATTTAGAGAACAATATTAATCTAGTTGAGGTTTATGACAATAGTCATATTCAAGGAACTAATAGTGTTGGCGCGCTTATTACTTTTGGAGATGAAGGTTTTATTAAAAAAAGGTATAGAAAATTTAATATTAAAATTAAGAAAAATGAACAAGATGATTATGGAATGATGCGAGAGGTTTTAAATAGAAGATTTAAAAGAGCTGTTCAAGAAAAAGATAATTATTTAACAATGCCAGACTTGGTAATAGTTGACGGTGGGAAAGGACAATACTCAATAGCGAGAGAAACACTTAATGAATTAGGATTACATGATATTCCAATTATCGCAATTGCAAAAGGTAAATTTAGGAATAGTGGTAATGAAACCTTTTTTCATAATGGTAAAGAATTTAAGTTTGAAAAAAATGACCCTACCCTCTTTTTCTTACAAAGATTAAGAGACGAGTCTCATAGATTTGCAATAAGTGCACATAGAGCAAAGAGAAAAAAAGGTATTAGTAAGTCTTTACTTGATCAAATTGATGGGATTGGATCTATTAGAAAAAGAGCGCTTTTAAATCACTTTGGCTCAGCCAGAGCTGTTGAATCCGCAAGCTTAGATGAGATAAAAACAGTTGAAGGAGTTGAAGAAAAAGTTGCGAAAAAGATATATAATTACTTCCACGAGTAATATATGAAAATTCCAAATTATCTAACTATTGGTAGAATTATAATTGTTCCTATATTTGTTTTCGCATTTTATTTGCCGGGGTTTTATGGAGATGTAATTCCTTTTGCACTGTTTGTAATTGCCTCATTTACTGACTTCTTAGATGGATTATTAGCAAGAATGTTTAAGGAGGAATCCAAACTTGGTGAATTATTAGACCCAATTGCTGATAAAATTATAGTAGCTACTGCACTAATATTACTTGTTATGGATGGAACTATTAAAAACTATGAAGTTATTGCTGCAATAATAATACTTACTAGAGAGGTATTAATTTCTGGTTTAAGAGAATTTTTAGCTAAAGGAAGTATCAAACTTCCAGTTTCAAGTCTAGCAAAAGTAAAAACTTTTCTTCAAATGTTTTGTATTGCTGTTTTGCTCACTGGAGAAACTGGAAATAAAATTATAAATTTCCAAGACTATAATGCCCAAACAATTGGAATAATTTTATTATGGCTGTCTGCTTTTCTTACTTTATATACTGGATATGAATATTTAAGGAAAGGTATAGATCACGCTATATCTGAAGACAATAAAGATTAAGCAGCCTTTTTTTTTCTTACTAATTTGCCATAGCTTGCGGATAAATCTAAAATTAAATCACAAACTTTATAATTATTTTCAGCAATTTGAGATATTGGGGTTATCTCAGCAGCTGTCCCAGTTAAAAAACATCCCACAAAGTTTGGTAACTCATCTGGTTTAATTTTTCTTTCATGAACTTTTATATTTTTTGATTTGGCAAGTTCAATTACTGTTTGTCGTGTAATACCATTTAGAAAGGAATCTGGAATAGGTGTATGAAGTTCTCCGTTTTTATCTTTAAAAAAAATATTAGCACTTGTTGACTCTGCAACATTTTCTTCATGATCTAACATTAACGACTCACTAAATCCTTGTCTTTCAGCTTCGTGCTTTGAAAGTGTACAAATCATATACAACCCTGCAGCTTTACTGTCCCAAGGTATTGTATTTGGAGCAGGTCTTCTCCAATTTGAGATGTTTAGCTTAATGCCTTCAATTTTCAACTTAGGATCGAAATAATCACCCCACTCCCACGTGGCAACAGCTACATTTATTTTAGTTTTTTGAGCAGATACACCCATCATTTCACTTCCTCGCCAAGCAAAGGGCCTTACATAACCATTCTGTACATTTTGAATTTTTATTATTTGATTACAAGCTTTGTTAATTTCTTCTTTGGTATAAGGAATAGTTAAATCCATCCTCTTTGCTGAATGATATAATCTATCAGTATGTTCCTCTAATTTAAAAATTTCTCCCTCATAAACTCTTAGTCCCTCAAAAACTAAACTTGCATAATGTAGACCATGACTTATGACATGAAATTTTGCATCTTGCCACTCGACAAGCTTACCATTGTACCAGATTTTTCCGTCTCTTTTATCGTATGGTATCATTTGATTTATTTTTTAGAAAAAATATCTTTGTATATATAATATGTCAATATAACTTACCATTATGAAAAAACTTTTATATCTAAAAGATCATCAATTAAAAGAATATATAGAAAAAATATTCAATGGATATAGAGAAACTGTCGCTGATGCTAAAAAGGTTTTGGATAAACATGCCTTAGGAACTGCCCATAACAAAGTAATTCATCTTATATCATTATATGAAGGCATAACTATTTCAAGTTTATTAAGAAAACTTAAAGTAACTAAGCAAAGTTTAAATAGAGTTCTAAATGATTTAGTAGAAATTAGAGCAATAGAATTCAAAAGAGATGACATAGATACAAGAGTAAAGCATGTATATTTAACAGAAGAAGGAAAAAAAATATTTGATGAAATTTTTTCTGCACAAAAGAAAAGAATTTATGAAGCATTTTTAAGTTCAGATTCTAACGATGTTATAAGTTTTGATAAAGTGCTTAAAAAAATAATTAATGAAAAACTTTAAAGCCCATATATTAATTGTAGATGATGATGATAGAATAAGAGATTTAGTAAAAGAATACTTAAATCAAAATAATTATCTTGTTTCAACTGCCAAAAACTCAAATGATGCTTTTGAAAAAACTAAAATTATTAAATTTGACTTAATAGTACTAGATATAATGATGCCAGGAAAAACCGGACTAGAATTTACACAAGATTATAAAAAAAAAATTAATACACCAATTTTATTATTGACAGCTAAGGGAGAACCATCTGAGAGAATTGAAGGACTTGAGGTAGGTGCAGACGATTATTTAACAAAACCTTTTGAACCAAAGGAATTAATTTTAAGAATAAATAATATATTAAATAAAACTAAATCATTAGAGATTAAACGAGTAATTGAATTTGGAAGTATCAAAATAGATCTAAAAAAACTATTCATTTATAAAAATAGCCAGAGACTAAAAATAAATAATACTGAAAAATTAATTTTAGAGAAAATGATCAATTCTCCTGGGAAAATCTTTAAAAGAGATGAAATTGCAAGTTTAATAGATTTAAATAAAGAAAGATCAATAGATGTTATTGTTACCAGACTAAGAAAAAAAATTGAAGAAACTCCAAAAAGTCCAAAATACTTACAAACAATAAGGGGTGAAGGGTATGTTCTTTGGATTGAATAAATTTTTAAAAAACATCTTGCCTAAAAGATTATTTTATAGAGGCTTATTAATTGTGGCAGTCCCAATAGTGATATTGCAAATCACTATATCTCTAGTTTTTTTTGACAGTTTATGGATTAAAACAAATAAAGGCTTAACAAGAGCTCTAGTAAGTGAAATCGTTACTATCATTGATATTTATGACAATGAGAATCAATATAATAAAAAAATAGTTACAGACCTTTACAATAAAAACTTTAGCTTTTCCGTTAGGTTTTTAGATAATGAAAAACTACCAGATATAAAGGTTGAAAGATGGTTTAGTCCAATGGATAGGACCTTAAGAAGAGAATTAAAACCTAAAATTGGCGAACATTGGTTTAATACTATTTCATATAAGGAAGTTGTGGATTTAAGAGTAAAATTTAGAGATGGAGTTTTACAAATATTTTTTCCAAAAGAAAGAATTCAAGCATCCTCTATTAGGATATTTGCCTTTTGGATAACTGTTCCTGCAATTTTAATGATAGCAGTAGCTATGGTTTTCTTAAAAAATCAAACAAGACCAATTACCAAACTTGCACAAGCATCTGAAAGATTTGGCAGAGGCGAAGATATTGAGGAGTTTAGACCTTCTGGAGCTTTGGAAATAAGAAAAGCAGGTCTAGAATTCGAAAAAATGAGAAAAAGAATCCAAAGACATCTAAACCAAAGATCTGAAATGTTATCTGGTATTAGTCATGATTTAAGAACACCTCTAACTAGAATAAAGCTACAGCTTGCTGTTATTAAAGATAAAAATTTATCAGAAAAAATTTCAAAGGATGTTGACGAAATGGAAAAAATGCTAAATGAATACCTTCAATTTACAAGCACAGGTGCAAAAGATAAAACTGAAACCTTTGATATTTCGGAACTTATAAATGAAATAATTTCAAGGTATGAAAATAATAATATTGATAAAAAAATTAAGAAAAAAATCTATTTCAACGGAAGAAGAAATTTAATCACAAGGTGCATCAATAATTTACTAGATAATTCTGTTAAATATGCAGAAAAAATATCAGTAAATTTAGAAAAAAAAAACTCAATAATTATTTTATCAATTGATGATGATGGTCCTGGTGTAGATAAATCAGAATTTAATAACATTACTAAACCATTTTATAAAATAGATAAAAGTAGGTCAGAATCTAAATCAAGTGTCGGTTTAGGTTTATCAATATCATCTGATATTATAAAGTCTCATGGAGGAGATATTCAATTTAGTAAATCAAAATTGGGTGGGTTGAAGGTGACTATTTCTTTGCCTTACTAGTTTTTTTTCTTNTNTTNTTTTNTTCTAGTTTTTNTTCAAGNTTNCTAATTCTCTTATTCAAAATATCTACTTCNTCTTTNCTTGCTAGTTTCATTTTAAATACAATTTCATCTCTCTTTGATTTTAGTATTGAGATTACTTCATCAGATACATCTTTATAATTAATCAGACCTTGTTCAATTAGTTTTGCAAATTTATCGAATACGAATCTTGATTTTGACATAATAATTATTTACTAGAATTCTATTTAATAGCTTATAATAAATTTTACAAATGTTTACTAATAATTTTGACCCAGTGGCTTTTGAAATATTCTCTTTAAGTGTCAGATGGTATTCACTAGCATACATTTTTGGGATAATTTTTGGCTGGCTATATTGTAAAAAAATTCTAATTAAAGATGATATAATTCAAAAATTATTTGAAGATTATATTTCATATTTGATAATAGGAATTATCATTGGAGGAAGGCTGGGGTATGTAATTTTTTATAATTTTCCTTATTTTCTGAATAATCCAATTGAAATTTTTATGATATGGAACGGAGGTATGTCATTTCATGGTGGTTTAATGGGTATAATTATTACTACTTATTTATTTTCGAAAAAGAATAAGAAAGATATTTTTATTTTTTTAGATTTAGTATCTATTGCAGCACCAATAGGTATTTTATTTGGTAGGATTTCAAATTTTATAAATGGAGAATTAGTTGGAAAAGTTACAAATTCTGATTGGGGAGTTTTTTTTCCAGACTACGATGATAAATTAAGACACCCTTCTCAATTATATGAAGCATTTTTAGAAGGTATTATTTTATTTATTTTAATGAATTTAATTTTTTTTAATAAAAATTATAAAATTGGAACCTGCTCATTCATGTTCTTAATACTTTATGGATGTTTTAGAATTACCTCTGAAATTTTTAGAGAGCCAGATATACAAATTGGATATTTATTTGGATATGTCAGCATGGGAATGTTTTTAAGTGCCATAATGATTTTAATTGGATTTTTAATTTATTTTAAAAGAAATGATGAAACCAAATCTCAAAAAATTTAAAATTACATCAAAAAAACCTTTACCTGTTGATGATTTTATTGAAAAAATTCTATACGAACCTGAGATAGGTTACTATTCTAGCAAAGATCCATTTGGTAAAAATGGAGATTTTATAACATCCCCTACTATTTCAAATCTATTCTCAGAAATTATAGGCATATGGTTAATTTCTGCCTGGGAAAAAATGGGTAAACCTAAAGTATTTAATTTTGTAGAACTTGGACCAGGAGATGGAAGTTTAACTAAGGTTATAATTAGTACCTTACAAAAGTTTCCAGAATTAAATAGAGCTATAAAAATTTACTTATATGAGAAAAGTTTATTTTTAAAGAAATTACAAAAGCAAAATATAGATAATAAAAGAATTAAATGGATCAAAAACTTTGACTCAATAAAAAAGGGACCAGTTATTTTTTTTGGTAACGAGTTTTTTGATGCAATACCAATTAAACAGTTTTCAAATATAAATAATGAGTTATTTGAAAAATGTTATTCAGTGAAAGACAATATTGATATTATTGAAAAGTTTATAAGAAGTAATAAAAAAGATGTTGCACAAATAATGACTTTTGGGACATTAAAAAAACTAAAATTTATTGAATTTCCTAAAAAGGGATTATTAGAGTTAAATCCAATAATAAAGAAAATCAATAAACTTTCTGGTGGTATTTTACTTATAGATTACGGTTATTTGAACAGTAATAACTTAAATACCATTCAGGCAGTGATGGGTAATAAAAAAATTTCAGCTGAGAAAATGTTAAAAAATCTAGGTAAAGCAGATATAACCTCACTAGTAAATTTTAATTTATTAAAAGAGTACTTTCTTAAAAATAATCTTAAAGTAAAAAAAGTAGTCACTCAAAGGTTTTTTCTAGAAAGAATGGGCATAATTGAAAGAGCACAGATTTTACAGAAAAAAAAGACTAATAAAGAGCAAATATATATGAAAGAAACTTTGTCTCGGCTATTAGAAGAAAAACAAATGGGTAGCCTCTTTAAGGTAATTTTTGGATACAAAAATAAAAATAATAATTTTTTTGGTTTTGAATAATGTTTAAATCAAAAAAACTTTCTAAATTTAAGACGATAAGACATGGTTTTTTTAATCGATTTGGAGGTGTCTCAAAAGGTATTTATAAAGGTTTAAATTGTGGTCTAGGATCTGATGATAGAATTAGAGATGTTAAGAAAAATATAGAAAAAGTTTGCCAAAAAATTGGCTGTAATAAAAATAATCTTGTATTATTAGATCAAATTCATAGTAATAATGTTTATAAAATAAGCAAAATTCCAAAGAAAAAATTAATAGGTGACTCAATAGTAACAAATAAAAAAGGTATCGCTTTAGGAATTTTGACAGCTGATTGTGCTCCTGTGTTTATATATGACCCAGTTAATAATTTAATTAGTGCCCTACATGCAGGATGGAAGGGAGCATATAAAAAAATAGTATCCACTACATTAAGAAAATTTAAGTCAAGCGGTAGTAATTTTAATGATTTAATAGTTGTAATTGGACCTTGTATAGGAAAAAATAGCTATGAAGTAAGAAATGATTTCTTGGATAAATTTATTAAACAAGAAAGATCTAATAAAAAATTTTTTAAAACCAAAAGAAATAAAATATATTTTAGTTTAATAGATTATATTAAAGAGCAACTTATTAAATTTGGGGTTAAAAACATTGAAATTATCAAAAAAGATACATATTTATTAAGTAACAACTTTTTCAGTGCTAGAAGATCAATTAAAAATAAATTAAATGATTATGGTAGAAATATTTCTGTAATTATGATTAAATAAGATGTTCTCAAAAAATGAAGATTCTCACTGGAAATAGCAATAAACAGCTAAGTAATAAAATTTCAAAAAATCTAAAAAATAAATTAGTAAATACCAGTATTAGAAAATTTGCAGATGGTGAGATCTATATTGAAATTAACGAAAATATACGAGGAAACAGTATTTTTATAATCCAATCAGTGTCCTCGCCTGCAAATGATAATTTAATGGAGTTGCTTCTTTGTATAGATGCACTTAAAAGATCATCTGCAAAAAATATCACTGCAGTAATTCCATATTTTGGGTATGCGAGACAAGATCGTAAGGTTGTACCAAGAACTTCTATTTCTGCAAAATTAGTCTCCAACTTGATTACAAATGCAGGAGCTGACAGAGTAGTGACAGTGGATTTACATGCAGGACAAATTCAAGGTTTTTTTGATATCCCAGTTGATAACCTTTTTGCTACTCCAATCTTTGCAAAGCATATTAAAAGGAAAATTAAAAGTAATAATATAATTTGTGTTGCACCTGACGTCGGAGGAGTTGAAAGAGCAAGAGCTTTAGGAAAAAAATTAGATGTAGGTTTAGCAATAGTTGACAAAAGAAGACCTAGTCCTGGAAAGTCACAAGTTATGAATGTCATTGGAAATGTTAAAAACAAAATTTGTATTTTAACTGATGATATAATTGATTCTGGAGGAACAATTGTAAATGCGGCGGATGCTTTATTAAAAAGAGGTGCAAAAGAAGTTCATGTATATGCAACTCATGGTGTTTTTAGCGGTGATGCAGTTAAAAAGATAAAGAATTCAAAAATTAAAAATTTAGTTATTACAGACAGTATAGATAGTTCAGACAAATTAAAAAAAGTAAGAAATATTGAAGTATTATCAATATCAATATTGTTGGCTGAAGCCATTAAAAGGATTTCTAATTCAACATCTGTTTCAGATCTATTTAAATAAAACTTGTAAAATTAACAAACTTCGGTTAAAAACCAGCTTTTTATGAGCACAATACAAGCTACAATTAGAGAAACAAAAACTAAAGGCCAAGTAAACGACCTAAGAAGCAAAGGTAATGTTCCAGGTATAGTTTATGGCGGAGAACAGCCAAATGAAAAAATTTCAATTACAACTAAAGAGCTAAAAAATTTAATAAATAAAGAAAATTTTTTATCTAATGTAATTTCTATTAGCTTAGATGGGAAAGAGCAAAAAGTTTTAACAAGAAATATTGCTTTTGACACTGTCACTGATGAGCCTATTCATTTCGACTTAATGAGAATTGTTAAAGGTGGAAAAATTATTTTAGAGATACCTGTAAAATTTATAAATAATGAACTATCACCAGGACTTAAACGAGGAGGGGTATTAAATATTGTAAGACGTAAGGTAGAATTAAGATGTCCCGCAGAAAATATTCCAACTGAGCTTGTTGTAGATTTAGAAGGTTTAGATATTGGCACAAGTATAAAAATTTCTTCAATTAATTTACCTGAAAACGTTACCCCTACAATTCAAGGTAGAGACTTCGTGATTGCAACAGTTGCTGCGCCTACGGTAGTTAAAGAGCCAGAAAAACCAGCAGAGGCAGCAGAAGGTGAGGCTAGCGAAGGTGCTGAGGCAGCTGCAGAAGGTAGTGATAAAACTTCAACTGATGGTGATAAGGCTGAGGGTGAAAAAGCTAAAGAAGAAGATAAATCTTCATCAGATAAAAAATAATAAATAGTGAAATTTTTTTTCCAGATTTAATTTGATATGTTGTTACTTGTTGGTTTAGGAAATCCGACTCCAAATAGTCAGAATAATAGACATAACATTGGTTTTAAGATTGTGGATGCAATTAACAAAAAATTTGGGTTGTCTAAGCAAAAACCAAAATTTAAGGGATTATTAACTACTGGTAATATTGGTGATAAGAAAATATATGCAATTAAACCTCTCACATTTATGAATAATTCAGGAATTTGTATTAGAGAGCTACTTGAATACTTCAAAATAGATGTGGAAGATGTGATTGTATTCCATGATGACCTGGATATTGAGTTTGGAAAAATTAAAGCAAAGTTTGGTGGATCAAGTGCAGGTCACAACGGTATCGCATCAATTGATAAGTTTATTGGTAAAGAGTATTCAAGAGTTCGTATTGGCATAGGAAAACCAGAAAATAAACTATCTGTTTCTGATTATGTACTAAACGACTTTAATGAGGATGAGCAAGTTCATTTGGACTCGATAACAAGTAATATAATTGAGTCTTTAACTATCTTAATTGATAAAAAATTAGACTTATTTTCTAGTACTGTTAACAACAATTAAATGGGTTTTAAATGTGGAATCGTTGGATTACCAAATGTTGGTAAGTCTACTTTATTTAACGCTTTAACAAACTCTAATAAAGCACAAGCAGAAAATTTTCCATTTTGCACAATTGATCCAAATATTGGTATTGTTGCAGTTCCCGATGAAAGACTTGATAAACTTGCTGAAATTTCAATTTCAAAAAAAAAAATTAACACAACTATTTCTTTTGTTGATATCGCGGGTCTTGTTAAAGGAGCCTCTAAAGGGGAAGGATTAGGTAATAAATTCTTATCTCACATCAGAGAAGTTGATGCCATTATTCATATGATCAGATGTTTTGACTCGGATGACATTCAAAATGTTAACCCTACCGTTGATCCTGTCAGAGATTTAGAGATTATAGAAACTGAAATGAAGCTAGCTGATTTGGAGTCAATTCAAAAGAGACTCGATAAAAAAAATAAAAAAAATGTTGATAATGAAGAGCTCAAATTGTTAGAGGCAGCTCAGAAAATGATCGATGAGGATGGTGATTTAACACTTATCACAAATGAATTCGATCAAAAACTTTTAAAAAATAGTGGACTTCTTAGTACTAAACCAAAACTATATGTGTGCAATGTAGATGAGGAAAGTATTAAGTCAGGTAACAAATATACTGGGGAATTTATAAAAAAATTTGATGAAAAAAATACATTGGTAATTTCTGCAGATATAGAAAATCAAATAAACCAATTAGAGGATGAAAATGAAAAAAAAAATTATATGAAAATGATTAATATGTCGGAAACAGGACTTAATTCATTAATTAGAAAAGGATATGAACTTTTATCGTTACAAACTTTTTTTACATCAGGACCTGAAGAGTCAAGAGCATGGACTATTACAAAGGAGTCTACGGCACCAAATGCTGCAGGGGAAATTCATTCTGACTTTGAAAAAGGATTTATAAGAGCTGAAACAATTTCTTATGAAGATTTTTTNAANAATCAGGGATGGTTAAAATCNAAAGAGGCTGGAAAAATGAGATTAGAAGGTAAAGAATATATTGTTAAGGATGGAGATATTTTAAACTTTCGTTTCAATACGTGACCAGATTTTTTTCATACTGAAATAAACTAAAATTGTTAACACTGATAAATATATAATCACCCTAAAACCTAGTTTATGTCTTGCCTCTAAATGTGGTTCAGCTGTCCACTGTAAAAAAGTTGTTACATCTTTGGCCATTTGGTCTACTGTTGCTTTCGTTCCATCTGAATACTCTACAATGTCATCATCNAGNGGAGATGCCATTTTAATTTTNTTNCCATACATGTATTTATTNTAATANACTCCATCATCAAGCTCCATACCTGCNGGNGGTTCATCATAGCCCATTAAAACAGAATAAATATAATTTGCACCACCACCTCTTGCTTTTACAAGAACTGACATGTCTGGAGGATAAGCCCCACCATTAGCAGCAATTGCTTCTTGAANATTTGCATAAGGCATNACAAATTTATCAGANAACTTNGCTGGTCTTTCAAACATTTCTCCATCACTNTTTGGTCCGTCTGTNACTTCAAAATTTGAGGCAATTGCTTTNGCNTCAAGNTCTGTNAACTCTGGNCCACCTTTTTCNGCNAGNTTTCTATAACTTAAATGTTTAAGTGAGTGGCATGAAGCACAAACTTCTGTATAAACTTGATATCCTCTTTGAAGGGAAGCTCTATCAAATTTGCCAAAGAAACTCTTAAAAGACCAATCAACTTTTAATAATTCTTGCTGTTCACCAGCTGCATTTGCTCTCGATAAAATTAATGATGAAATTATAACAAATAAGAAAGTTAATTTTAAAAAGATTTTCACAGTTTCTCTTTAAAATCTGAATTATTTTTAGCCATCGCCATATCAGCAGATCCACCTAATACAGGCTCGGTTATGCTTAGAGGTAATGGAGTAGTTTTTTCCTTCATACCAAGGAAAGGTAAGATTATTAAAAAATGTGCAAAATAATAGGCTGTTGCCACTCTTGCTATTAATAAATATAAGCCTTCTGCTGGCATTGCTCCCACATAACCAAGTATTAATACATCAGCAACTAAAAACCAGTAGAACTGCTTGTATATAGGTCTAAAAACAGTTGATCTAACTTTAGAAGTATCTAACCAAGGTAAAATTACAAGAACAAATATTGCAGCGAACATCGCAATTACTCCAAGCAGTTTATCAGGGACTGATCTTAAGATTGCATAAAATGGTAATAAATACCATTCAGGCACAATGTGAGCAGGTGTGACCAGTGGGTTTGCCTCTATATAGTTATCCGCATGACCTAGAATATTAGGAGAAAAGAATACAAAAAATGCAAATATTAATAAAAATATTAAAAGTGCAAATGCATCTTTTATTACAATATATGGATGAAAAGGAACTGTATCCTTAGACGGTTTTTTTATATCTATTCCAATAGGATTGTTATTTCCGGGAACATGTAGTGCCCAAATATGAAGAACTACTAAACCTAAAATTAAAAAGGGGAACAGGTAGTGTAAACTGAAAAATCTTGTTAAAGTTGGATTGTCAACTGAATAACCTCCCCAAAGCCAATTCGTGATACTCTCCCCTACTAAAGGAATGGCACTAAATAAGTTTGTAATTACTGTTGCACCCCAAAAACTCATTTGTCCCCAAGGAAGGACATATCCCATAAATGCGGTTGCCATCATAAGGAAATAAATCAACATACCTATAATCCAAATTACTTCTCTTGGTGATTTATATGAACCATAATACAAAGATCTAAAGATATGAATATAAACAGCTAAGAAAAACATAGATGCTCCATTTGCATGTACGTATCTTATTAACCAACCATAATTTACGTCTCTCATTATGTGTTCTACGCTTTGAAAAGCTAAATCAGCATGTGCTACATAATGCATACCCAAAACAATACCTGTAATTATTTGAGTGATTAAGCAAAAAGTAAGAATTCCACCAAATGTCCACCAGTAATTTAAATTTTTGGGAGTAGGATAATCTGTTAAATGGTTTGCAAGTGTTAATAATGGAAGTCTATCATTAAACCATTTTCCAACTTTTGACTTAGGTGTGTATTCGTGATCGCTCATAAAATTTTCTATCCAATTTTAATAGTGTTACTATTTACAAATTCGTATTTTGGCACTTCCATATTTGTAGGTGCCGGTCCTTTTCTAATTCTTCCAGATGTATCATAGTGTGAACCATGACATGGACAAAACCATGCCCCATAATCTCCTTTATCATTTAAAGGTACACATCCAAGGTGAGTGCANACTCCNAACATCACAAGCCANTCNGGATTTTTTGCTCTATCCTCATCTTTTTCAGGATGTTTNAATTCACTTAAATCAACAGCTCTNGCACTTTCAATTTCTTCTTTGGTTCTTCTTTTTATAAAAACTGGTTTACCTCTCCACAAAACTGTTATTGATTGACCAGGCTCAACAGCGCTTATGTCTACTTCTGTGCTTGCTAGTGCTTTAACTGAAGCATCTGGGTTCATTTGATCAACTAATGGCCAAACAACCGCGCCGACCCCTACTGCACCTGCTGCCGTTGTTGCGGTTACTATAAAATCTCGTCTATTTGGCTTCTTTTTTTCTGAATCGGACATTTATTATTATTTTAATTTTTTCTTAATATATGATTTCATATATGAAGAAAAACGTTATTTTTCNATGGTAACAATGACACACAAAAAAACTAAATCGATGCCTAAAATAGCACTTTACGAGCCTGATATACCACAAAATACGGCTGCGATAGCTCGAACTTGTTCTTGCCTTGGGGCTGTTCTTGANATTATAGAGCCTTGTGGATTTTTACTNAATGACAAGCGTTTTAAAAGAGTTGTGATGGACTACNTGGATGAAAAATNGATNANGATTTACAAAAGTTCAGATGAATTTTTTGAAGCAAAAAAAAATGATAGAGTAGTTTTGATGACTACTAAGGCAAGTAAAATTTATACTGAATTTAAATTTAGATACAATGACACATTACTATTTGGAAGAGAAAGTTCAGGTGTCCCAGATGAAGTTCATAAAAGACTTGAGAATAGTATAAAAATACCAATGATTGAAAAAAAAAGATCCTTGAACCTCGCATCTTCAGTTGCAATAGTATTGTCAGAAAATATAAGACANTCAAATATTTATGGATCAAACAATTAAAAAAAAATTAGCACGAAATTGGTTTAAGACTNTNCAAGAAGTAATTTGTCAAGAAATAGANGAATTNGANGGAAANAAAAATATCTTCAAAATTAAAAATTGGGAAAGAGGAAAAAACTCAAATGAAGGTGGTGGCCAATTTAGAATATTAGAAAATGGGAAAATATTTGAAAAAGTAGGAGTAAATTTTTCTGAAGTTTACGGAAAATTTTCAAAACAATTTAGAAATAGAATTCCTGGGGGAGATAAAAATCCAAACTTTTGGGCAGCGGGTATATCAGTAGTAATGCATATGAAAAACCCTCATGTTCCTGCTATGCATTTTAACACTAGATACATTTATACTTCTCATGGATGGTTTGGTGGAGGGATGGATGTTACTCCTTGCCTGAAAGATAAAAGTTTAGAAAAATGGTTTCATAATGAATTAAAGAAATCTTGTAATAAACATAATAAAAATTTTTACAAAAAATATAAAAAATGGTGTGATGAATATTTTTACTTGCCGCATAGGAAAGAACCAAGAGGTATAGGGGGAATTTTTTTTGATTATAAAAAAGAAAATTGGGAAAAAGATTTTAGTTTTGTAAGAGAAGTAGGAATAAGTTTTAAAAATATTTTTAGAGAAATTATATTAAAAAAATATAAGAAAAAATGGTCAAATAAACAAAGAGAAATTCAATTAGAAAAAAGAGGTCGATATGTTGAATTTAACTTACTTTATGATAGAGGTACAAAGTTTGG
>FUFK010065495.1_pt1 | contig 37990 bp, 60 predicted proteins | sample 1021851 | NCBI WGS metagenome assembly FUFK01 (sample SAMEA51879418, study PRJEB19060) | metagenome
ACGACAAGTCCAACGACTGTTGTCATTTGTTGAGTTTCAAGAGTTTTTTCAGTCAGATAAAGACCACCTTTTGTTTTAGCTTTAGGTTGATAAGGTCTTATCAAAAGTCTATATCCTACTGGTTTTGGTAATAATTTAAGATATTCTTCCGTTTCTTTAGCACCCTTCGGAACCAAGGGTTCGTCAACATCTTTTTTAGGTGTGACTAATTTAGTATTAGGTTTGATCAATGTCATCTATACTATTCTCCTTATTTTGCAGGTCTTTAAGATCCTGAAGCAACGATTCTAATCCGTTGAGCTTGCCTTTAGCATAGTGTAGTTGATCAAGTTTGTCTATACCATAACAAATATGGTCTTTTGTTTTTTGAATTTCTTTTTTTATATAGTGGCGAATTGATTGTAAGGTATCTATATCAAGCATGTCTTAAATGAGACTTAGGTCCAAGTTTTTTTCTATGTGTTAGTCCTTTTTTGTTATACCTTCTCTTTGTCTTTTTTGCAATTACTATTTCGACTTTGTGAAACCTTTTTACCATAACACACTACTGGTGACCTATATTCTAATATACGTCTTTTTTTTGGAAACTTTTCACCACTACAATCTTTTATCTTAAATATCTCTGACAAGTTTGTAACCCCATCTGTTTTCAGATAAGTCCCAAACCCTTTTTGTAGCAGAAGGTATTTTTACGATAAGATTGTTAAATTTGATTAATTTTTTAGTTAATAACATATTACTCTCCTAAATAGTGAGGGGACTAGGTCCCCATCACTTTATTTTTCAGCACAGGCATAACTGTTGATTTCAAGACCAACAGAAATTTCTGTAATTACAGGTTTAGACCACATAATTATCTCCTAAAATTAAAGTGCTGGTTGTCCTCGTGACCGCAGTCCACTAAATACATTTTAATCTATTTTTTGAACTTGGCAATACTCTTCAACCCGAACGATCCAGCTATGCTGGCTAAAATACCCCAGCTTAACCATTCAGGACAATCATTTTTAAGAAAGATAAACCCTTCTTTCATATAGGGTTGTAATGCAGGAACGAAAGAAGCAAAAATTAAAAAAATAAAGGTTAGGGTCCATGCCTCATCTTTCCAAGAATCCGCTGCGGCATCTGCTTGTTTTTCGTCCCAAGTCCCTTCCTTCTCAATTCTTGTCCTTGTTGCTTCTAGTTTAGTTAACTCAACTTTTGATTTAAGTTCAGCTTTTTTTTGACGTCCCTCAATCCAAGTTGAAGCTAACTTGGCGACAGGACCTAATATGGCTTGAAACATATCTACTCCTTTTTATAAATAATTTTATTGTCGCCTTCTTCAGCAACATTAAAATTATAAGTCTTTAGGAGCATATTCACAATACCCATCTTGAGGCGTCTATAATCATCAATAATTATTAAACCCTCTTCGTCCATACGTGGAATAAAAAATTTCAACTCATCTAAAACAGCATGTGTTGTATGTGGTCCATCAAGGTGAACAACTTTGTATAAGCCATATATCATACAGTTACCATTAATTGAAAACTGATGCCCGTCTTTCATAGCTTCAAAATAATACTCATCTGTCATATGATAAAAATCAAACTCTTGATAGTTCTGATACAAATAAGAAACAATTCTTTGTTTCATGTCTTCTGTGTAATCAGCACTCGTCTCTTTCTCGTCGTCAGTATGCTGATAACTTAAATTATTGTACGGATCAACAGCAACATGCTTATAAAGAGGTGGTTTATGATCTTTTATGGCGTCCATAATTATCTTAGATCCTAAACCTTCTCTTAGACCTATCTCACAAGTCAAAGTAGCTTTGTCTATTTTAAGTTTACCTATGTGTTTAGTTAGTAAATGGTATTCTGTAGAGTCGCCTTTTATGATCATTTTATGTATGGTAGTGTATCAATTATTACTTCCACAGAATGTATCATAATTTCTATAATACACAAAACGATAATTATATTTACTAGTTTTTCAAATTTTTTACTCACCAGTACACCTCTAATTTGTCATCACGATTTATAATATGTCCTTGTAAAGTAATTCTGTATTCTTTGGGAATGTATTTTTTAATTGATGCGATACGATGAAAGTCTGATCCAGAATGTAGAATTATATTACTTTCAGTGTAAGGTAAGAAGTTTTCACATGCTTCATTATCAATGTAATCAATACCTGCACCAGAAGAGGGTATTTTTATAGCCACTGTGTAGGCTCCATTAGTTTTGGTTTCTATATCTAAAATTTTATGAGGAAGATCCACATGCCATTTACCCGAAATACCTATGGATTTTTGTGATGAGGGAAATATGTGAAAGCCTGGAATTGACAAATCTTTAGCTAGACATACAGAAGTTTTAAACGTTTTACTTAACCATTCATTTACTGTGATATAAAGATCAGCAAAATTTTTTAACAATATATCATTTTGCCATACTGAATCTTTATAATAAGCTTCTGTCTTACCGTCTAGATAAGCACATCTGCCAAGTGTAAAAAAAGGGAATTTATTAGAACGGCTTATCCATAATTTTTTAAGTGAAATAACTTTTTTAGCTATTGCCTGAGTATCGATGTCAAGTTTAGCTTCAGTGTAAATCATACCTCATTTTACACCTATAAACTTTTTACCTTTGACTTGAATATCAGAGATACCTTTGATATCACTTTTGACTCCATTTTCTCGGTGCGGACAACCACTCATACCACCTGTTTTTCTTCCAAAAGGGTTTTTTTCTTGACGTTTTTCTAAACCTTTGTAAAACTTTTTCATTATCGGACTTTCTCTATAAAATAATTTGTCTAATTTGTTTTTTTTACCTCTTTTTTTATATTGAGCTGGATCTGATAGTAAAGTGTCATAATCATACTTTTCACGATCAATAAGATCACCATCTATGTCATATTTTTGTCTTTGTTCTTGTATTTTTTTATATTCAGGACTAGGTTCTGGCATTTCAATTTTAAAACCTGATTTTTTTAATCCACCCACCTTTAAACTTTGTGATACATGCGGTAAGGAAGCTTTTTCTCTTAATTTGTTAAATTCTCTTTTACTTTTTATAGTATAATAACGATCACCTTTTTTCTTAAGTTGATAACCTTTTTTAAAATCCTCCTGTACACCCTTTGAAAAAGTTTCATGTTTTTTACCTTTAAGAATCATTCCTGTTTTATAATCCCTAGTAGGTAGATGACCTTTATCATCTCTTTTATAATCTAGTTCTTTGGCTCTTTTGTAATCATATCCACTACCCTCTGGATTAAAACCACCTTTTTTTAATCTACTGGATCTACGTTTTGCCGCAACTGTCGCTTCTTCAATTGTCTTAAAAGTTTTAACTCTTCTTCCTGTTTCAGGATCTGTTTTATTATCTTTATATAATTCAGTTAAAAAATCCTCATCATATTCTTGACCACCATACATAGAAGGCACGTTTGTATATCCCTTATCAGTCTTTATTGTTTTTGAATATTCAGAACGATTACCGTATTTTTTTCTTTTTTTTAATTTAGGTTCGATGAGTCTATCTTCACTCATTTTTTAAATCCTGTATACCAAGTTTTACTGCATTCAAGCCAAGTTTCTCATCTGCAATACGTATTCTTTCTTTTGATGCATCCTCTGCATCTTCTCTTTTCATTTTATCTAAATCAATACGTTGTTCAAACTCACTAGCTTTACGTTGTTCTTCTGTCATAAATTCACCTGATTTTCTTTGCATATCCATAGCACGAAGATCAAGTTCTCTTTGTTTTAATTCAACAAGTGGATCACCTTTTTCAGTCATCTCTTCTGCTTGCTGTAATTCTTGTGTTAAAGCCATAACTCTTAAAGAAACCATGGAATCAAACTCAATTTGGAACACAGCAGGATTTGTTTTTTGTAATTCTAATAAGTCAGGACGTTCTTCACCTAACATGGCAACAACTTGTGCTCTTGCTTTCATAGAAATATGCTCTGAAATATGCGCTTGTAATAAAGCATACACAACAGGGTTAATTTGTACCATTCGTGTCTTAATAAACGCTGCATGTGAAATTATATGCGCATCATGATTCTGTTGTGGAAACGCTGTAGGTACTTCTGTACGTAAAGCTTCTGCATTTTCAATTGCAGGATCTTTTGGAATCGGTGGTTTTTCTGGTTTTAGTAGATTATCTACTTGTTTTGTCCCTAATGACTCATACACTCGTCTATAAGCCTCTCTAATATTGTGTAATTGTGGTGCACTTTGTGCAATTTGTAATTGTGTCTGCGCTAATGTTACTCTTTGCGCCATAGAGAAGATATTGGGGTCTGCAACAGGTATAACATCCACTTCATCACTAAAATCTGCCATTTTTATCAGTCTATTTCCTCCATAAACAGAGTACGGATAGATCGGAGGCAGGTATGTACCAAAAACTTTCGCTAAAAGTCTAAATTCTTGTCGCATTGAGTAATAACAACGCTTGTGAATAGCACTCATGACCCTAGAACCACGTTCTAATAGTGCAATTGTTGTTCCTACGGCTCTATTTTGTGCATCATTTCCAACTGCCATGTCAGCAATCGCCGCAAAACGCTGTCCTGCTTGCACAACAAAGCCTAAAAGTTGAAAAAGTACGTTACTTGGCTCTTTGAAAGGCAAAATTTGGAACTGATCTTTAATATTTCCACCAGGTGCATCAACATCTCTGAACTCACCGGGTTGAAATGGTTGTTCATCATCCCTAATTCGTATGCCTCGTGACTTAAAACCAGCTGGTAAGTTACTTAATGTACCTGCATCAAGTAATTGTCTAAGCGCAGCCGTAGCTGTCTTGCTCAAACCACCAATCATATGTATTAAACCGAAGCCATAAAACCCTAAACCCGGTAAAAATTTATAATGTACAAAGTATTCATTACGATTTAACATCTCATCATCTGGTTTAAAGTTACGATAGATACTTAAAACCTCTTGTGAGCCTTCATCAATAGTTACAATGTACGGAACTTTTACATTTTTATCTGCATTTGGATTTTCATATTCCTCTAAATCTAAATCCACATGCATTTCTAGAATATTAAACTGATAGTCCCGTGGTCCTTGGCTCGTGATCCCTTCCATTTCATTATATTTTTCAGAAACTTCACTCTCTTCTTGTGTAGGCATTAATTCTACATCACGATAAAAACCACCTTTTTGTTTTTTTAAAACATCATTCTCCGTCATTTTTATAACATGTGTAATTCGTTCACAATCCATCAGATCACTCGCATAATACGGCACTACTAGATCCTCGGCTGGAACAAATTTACTCACGGCTCTGGCACGAGTTTCATCATAATAAATTTTCTTAAACGCACTTCCCGCTAATGGTAAGTAAAATAACAACTGATCAAACTCTGGAGTATATTCTTCCATCTTATCCATAAGCATATAGTTCATAAATTCTTTTACACGACTTGCTTGATCCTCTTTTTCTTTAGACATATCACCAACAACTTGTGTACGTACTGGTCCATCAGGTGGTAGTAATTCTTTATACGCTTGCGCTTGAAATTGTGTAACGGCTTCGGATAATAATGGATGAGTTACGCCACTGGCACCCTTGAAGGGTTGACCCTCATCTCTATACTTAAACCCTAATAAATCTAATCCAGAAATATACGACTTCTCCCAATCGCCACGAGACTCTTTATCTTTTTTGAATTCAGAGATAAGGTCAGACGATATGGATGTTAGTACAGAATCATCCATGTCTTCTGCTAAGTTTTTATAGAAATTATCTTCTTGAGGAGGAGCCTCTTCTTGCATAGGTTCATCAGTTGGCTCTTCAACAGCCACGTCTACAGGTTCAACCTGCTCTTCTAAATTTTCTTCTTCATCCATTATGTAATCCTTGTTTTCTTTTTACGAGCTAACTTACACCCTCGACTTTGAATTAAGTCACCTTCTTTAACTCGTTTGATGTCAGGGTCTATTTTTTTTGGCGTAAATTCATCTTCTACTAACATTTCAGTTATTGCTTCTATTTGAGGAACTTTACGTCCAACAATACGAAACTGTTTTTTACTGGGTCGTAAATCTCGTGATCTTTTTCGAATTGTATCTTGATGTCTTACCTTTTTAAAGGCGGGTTGCCTAAAAGCTTGCCCAACTAAATCTTCTAAAGAACCAGGTGTTCCAAACGCTTTACTTAACAGTTCAAATTTTTTGGCTCTTTTTAATTCTTCTTCAGTTTCACTACTCATAATATTTGTATTCCTTCGGCGGTAATTCTTCTAAATCATTATGATCTGAGTATAACTCAATAAAGTTACCTTGCCTATACCTTAACACAGCTTGGGTAGTAGAATCAACATAATCATCATTTGCTCCGTGAGGAAACGCTGCGCATTCATCCATAACATCATCGGCAAATTTCTCACCAAACGGATACCATACCTGACCACTTTCAAACACAGGAGCGCACGCATTCACACGAGTATGCTTGTCATTACCACGACTGGGCACAAAAGGAATGACAGGAATACCCATACGTCTAAACTCTTGTGTCAAAGGTTCGCCACTAGCTTTCTGCTCAATAATAGTTGTTTCTGGTTCCCAGTATTTATTCTGCGCTAACGCTACTGCTTTTAATTCTGGAAAATCAAATTTACCTTTGATAGCATCTAATAAAATCATATGAGGTGAGCCTCCTTCTTCTGGAAAAAAAATACCCCAAGTTGTAATCGCTGAATAGTCTGCCGTTTCTTTTTTACTAAACGCCGTATCATAACTTTGTATCACATGCATCAAATTAGGAATATGTCCTTTCCATGCCTGCCACCATTCTCGTTTTAAAATTGCACCTTCTTCAGATGTAGGGTTCTGCATATACTGAGCCGACCAGTTACGAATCGGAATACTGGACTTAATCTTTTCTAATTCTTCTAACTCCCAATACTCTGGCCATACGGGGTTCCCTGAGTCGAGAATCGCGGGAAATGAAATCTGTCGCCACTTGTCGGCTTTGGGTTCAGCCTGAGCCTTCAATAATCTACCCGTTAAATCATCTTCTGCCCATCGAGTCATAACCACTAAAATACTACCCCCTGGCTGTAAACGCTGTCGTGGACCAGACGTATACCAATCATATGCACGTTCCATTGCCGTTTCTGACATTGAATCTTGTTCCGTGTGTGGGTCATCAATAATCAATAAGTCCGCACCACGGCCCGTGATGGAAGCTCCAACTCCTGCTGCGTAATACTCACCACCTTGATTAGTTTCCCATCTACCTTTTGCTTTGGAGTCCTCACGCAATTTTACATCTCCAAAAATTTGTTTGTACTCTGGTGAATCAATTATGTTTCGAACCTTAGAACCGAACCTTACAGCAAGTTCAGTATTATGTGACACTTGCATTATTTTCATTTTTGGATACTTACCAATGATCCACGCAGGAAAATACACAGAAGCAAATTCAGATTTAGTATGCCTAGGAGGCATATTAATGATGAGCCTTCCTTTTTTATCTTTAGCTATATCAGTAAACTCGTGAGCAATAATTTGATGATGACCCCACTTACTTTTTTCTTTTTCTTTACGACATATAAAATCTGGCCATACTTCTTGTACAAAATATAGAAAATGATCCTGACATAATTTTATATGTTGTATCCATAATGATTCTACTTTGAGCCTCAGTTTATCTGTAGTAAGTAAATCACTTTTCATTGCCTTAGTATATTCAAGCCATACGAAAATGCAAATGTTTACATATGTCTAACTTAGCGTATAGGGGTTTACGCTAGCAAGCCGCCGCCGTGAGGCTGTTGTATTTTTGCAACAGTCAATGTGATTTGTATTGTAGAATGAGCCTTGTAAATTGGTGGGGAATAATCCCCACCAATTGTTATGATTAAAAGGTTGATGCCTTTATTTGTTCTGCTCTCTGTTTGGTGATGCCTAGTCTTTTATTCCAAGCATTAACAATAGCATCGACATAGTCAGATGATCCAACAAACTTATCAAACTCTAATGGGTCATCTTTATTTTGTTTTCCATAAGGATAGTATCCAGATTCATTTTCGTAAGCTCGAGCCAATCTCCATTGATCATGGAACTCACCGTTGATAGTTTCTGGTACTTTGATATAACAATAAACTTTATTCATATTCTTCCTTTCGTTAGTAGGCAGAGCCGTTAGGCTCTGCCTGGTTTATATTACTTTATAAAAGGTAGTTTTTCATTTACCTTTTTGGCTAATGCTTGAGCGCCATCGAAGTGTTGTTCTAAGCTCTGAACTACATCTTGAACTATTAATCTCGCAGTAGTTCGTTGTTTCTCCGTCATATCTGGATATAAGTTAAAATACATCATAACTAGTTCTGACGGTTTTTTTGGTAAGATACTTACCTTTTCTTTTGTTTTAGTATTTGGCATTTGCCTTCCTTTCATTAATAAGATTACTTAATTGTTATCTTATATATATAAGATAATATAGGATAATATAATTGTCAACAACTTTTTTTATTTTTTTTATTTTTTTTCTATTGACATATATCCTATCATATCTTATATTATATAAGAGACATTAATATTAACATTTATTCGAAAGGTAAAATAAAATGGCTCAAACTAAAATAAAAACTTTAAGAAACTTATCAGTTGATCAAGTTCATTCAATTGAATTTATTTCTGGTAGGGATCTTAAAAAAACTGTTATGGCAGATGATAAAGCTATGACAGAAAGGCAACATTCCATTTTAGATAAACACAATGGTACTGTTATTGTTAAGACTAAAAATGCAACTCACCAAATTACTAGAAGTAATGAAGTTAGAGATGTAATTGACGTCAAAAACTTAAAAGAGAACCATCCAGATATTTATTTTCAATACATCAGAAAAGTTGAGTATAGAAAAATAAATATTAAAACAATCAAACAGTAGAAAGGATAAGGGAAGGCTAATAACCTTCCCTTTGTTTTATTATGGAAACAAAAACTAAAAACAGAGTCACAAAAGTAGAAGATGCTTTATGGGATATGTACAACAATATAACAGATATGACGAATACTGTGTATGAGATGCAACACAAACTTCCAAAAACAAAGTATGAAAATACGTTAGAAAAATTGGAAGAAATTATGCGTTATTTAGATAATGCCTTTTACACAATAGAGTATGAAGCGACTAGGGAATTACTAGAAGATGCATATTATTCTAACGAACTTGATGTTTCACGTACTCATCATAAAGAACTTAAAACTAAGTTGGATAAATATGAGGAAGAACAAAAAGTCAAAATGTTACAACGTGCAGAAGAAGACCAAATTAGAAATATTTATTTTGATCAACGACATCCTGGTAAAGAATGGAGGTTTATAAATAGCCGCAAAGGATGTGTCTACGAGTACAAAAAAAAATAAAGTTCCTTCCTTAGAAAAGGGAAGCTATGTAGCTTCCCTTTTTTTTTCTTTAAAATCTGGCCTTTAACCAGGATAATAGTACATAGGTTATTACAAGCAGCTTAATTATAATTAACATTTAATATGGTCCCTTATGATATGATTATGATTGTATGATTATATGATTATGTCTAAAAAATTTGGCGCTATGATTAAGCGCCAAATATGATTTATGATTGTATGATTACTGCAGCAATTGTTCTCTAATTTCTTGCTCGCATTCCTCGGCAATTTCATCGCCGCCAACATATCCCTCGACAACGTCACGCATTACAGTAATGGCTTCCTCTACTGCTCTTTTATATTCATCATTCATTTTATTTTATCCTTTTGTTTATGATTAATATTTTTTGATTTTCTCAACTATGATATTTGTAGTATCTTTTTTATAGCAAAGTAAACAATCCTTACATTTTTGGCCCGTGCAATTTTGTTGATCAACAAAATTATCAACGGCAACATTATTAAACGTTTTATCAAAATGCTTCGGTATTTTCTTTAATATAGAGTTAGTCTTTTTTACTGAATAAATCAAAATTAGATTATTCGGTTTTTTTCTCTTATTAAAGAACGGTTTAATTATATCGGTTCTTTTTGACCATAACGCAAAAGTACAATGAGGATTTTTTTCGGCAATTTTGCAATAATTTTCTATGTGATTAAACTTAGGATAGGTTTTTATTACTTTGCCGTTGTCGTTTATTACATCCGTTAATAATTCGCCATGCGCATTTAATCGATAATAAGCCTGTAAAATTGTTGGTACTTCATTGTCATTTAATAGACGTTCAGCTAAATATTCATTGCGATCTAATGCAGGACCAACATTTTTTCGAACGCCTTGCAACATTTCTTGAGAATAACAAACGCCACATATATTGACAACGTGACCAGCTTTTTCATTTTCAATTTTACCTTGAATATAATTATCATAGCAAAATTTATTCTTAAGAGTATTATTGCTAATACTTTTAAATCCAATTAATTTACCAGACATTGTCGACTGGTGCGGCATAATTGGGAAATTATCATTTAACATTTTTACCTTCTTTCGTTTATAGTTTATAATATTATAATAAGATAATATAGGATAAGATACAAGGCTTTTTTAAAAAAAAATTTAAGTTTTAAAAATCTAGGAAAATCCAGGTTTTATTCAAAATTGGAAGCTAATCTTAGCTTCTTACATAAAGCAGTAAATAATTTTTCTAAAGTATTAGCTGATATGATTAATTTGAATATAGGTTCATGACCCACGGTTCTTGTGTTATGATTGTGGATATGATTATGATTATGATTGCGAATATGATTGGGGATATGATTGCCAATATGATTGCGAATATGATTATGATTGCATGATTCATGATCCTCGTCCCCAGAATCAAGTCCCAAAAGTCTGAAAAGTTTGAACCCTCGCTCCTTGGTACACGGTAGCAAGATAAAAACTAAACCTCCACATTGATAATGTTTGTAATGCCAATTGATCTGATAATTTGAAAGTCCCAAATTCTTGCCAACATTTCCTTTTAACTCAAGCCAAAATTCTTTGCCGTCAATAATGCAATTTACATCTGGAATTCCACGAACTGTGGCACTCTCAATTCTCGTAAAGTGCCACAATCGTTGCTTTTTTTGAAGATCTTTTATTTTTTTCCAAAGGTAACTTTCATTCACAACCTAAAGTTATAAATAAAATAAAAATAACTAGCAAGATTAAAATCAATTTTATCATTAATTTTTATCCTCAACAAAATCAACCATATTCTCAATAGTGGTCAATAAATTGCTTTTTACTACTTCAGAAAGCCTATTGTTCTCTGTTATTTCACAATAATAAACCAATAATTCAACTTTTTCAGTATTAACCATTTTTTGCCTTTCTTTTCCAATACCGTTCACTCTCAATATCCTCAACTCTATTCCAAATCCTAATAAAGTTAATTAACCAATAAGATTGATGAGGGTGTTTAACTTGACCACTTAAAAGCATTTCATCTGCACTTAAAAACTCGTCAAATTTTTCTTTTTTGCACCAAGCGATATAAAGTTTATTTAATAAATTAATTGTCATTTACAAACTCCAAAACTTCTGAAAAACTGTCAGTTTCTAATAAAGGTTTATATGCCATACCATAATCTTTTGCCTTGATGATGTGAAATCTTTTAAATTCTTGACCATATTCATCTTGATATTCTCTTTCTTTTGGGTCTAGATTATCGATAAATATCTGCAAGCCTTTAACCTCATAACTAGGGCAAGTATCATTACTATAAGATACATCTTCCCAATCTTTAGGAATAAGGTTTTTGATATCGAATAAACATCTGTCAAAAAAAGACAAGTCATAATAAGCATGTTTATCATATTCATTTACAAGTTTGACTACTTCATCAAGTGAATCAGTTTCTAACAAAACAGTATCTTTAGAAGTATTTGTCACAGTAATTGCTTTTTGTTTTGGCTCACTAATACTTGCAAACTGATTAAAAGTCACAAGCATATCTTTTGCTTTTGATACAACAAATTCCATTACTCACCACCTTTCTCATTACAATAATCCACAATCATATCTTGTATTTCATCATAAGTGTGAAAAATTGGTTTACCAATTGTGTCCATAACCTTGTTAACCATTTCACTCATAGTGGGTTGAAAATCAACGTCACCAAAATCTAAGTCTTGGATAGCCTCGCAGATATCTCTGCATTCTTGTTCGTAATAATATTCTTTAGTTTTCATAATTACTCCTTTGTTTATATTACTCTTATATATTAGCAAAAAAGCAAAAGTTGTCAAACATTTTTTTATATCACTTGACATAATATCCCATAAAGCATAATATAATAATGAACTATCTACGAAAGGAGAAAAAATGGGAGATAGAGTTTCAATAAGTTTTGTCAATGATGTTGATTATATCAATGACAAAGTTAGAGAGGAAAGTGTTCCTCTTTTCAATCATTGGGGAGGTAAAGAATTTCCTCAATATGCACTCAATTGGGTTAGAAAACTCAAAAGAGAAGTTAACGAAAACAAAGAAAATATATCAACTCCATACACAAGGTTAGAACCTCAAAGAGTTATGGTTTTGTTTATTGCAGATTTGCAAAAAGATAAACGATTTGCAGATTATACCAATAAAGAAAGAATCACTCATTCAATTTATTTAGGTAAAGATAGAAATGATGGTGATAATTCTGATAATGGTCACTTTGTGATTGATATTAATTGTGAAAAGATATGGAGTTAAAATGGAATATATTTATTTTAAAAAGCATGACACAGATGATATGATTCTGTGGCAACAAGGTAGTGGTCACGATAGAAAACACCCTTATGCAAATTATATGGACAAAGATGAAGATAAACAAATTGAGCCATCTTTAGTTTTAGTTGGTGATAGTGGTGTCTACCTTATGAATCATTCAAAAAAAATGAATAAAGCAAAAGACAAAAAAGGTAGTGTTGTTGTCTATTGTGAGGAATGTAACCCTAATATCCACGAAGATGCTTGGGAAAGAAAAAGAGAGATCTTTGGTGGTGATGATGGAGTGTGTCCAATTCCCATCAGTTGGTTTACTAGAGCAAAAGTGCTTAACTTAGTAGGTGATGAACTTTACTACAAGATAGGCATTTCTCCAACACAACTAAAAATGTGTGGAATTACAACAAAATAATATAAATAATATCCCACCCTTAATTGGGTGGGAGAAAGGATAAAAAATGATTAAAGAACTTAAACAGTATAAAATTATAAGTCCAATTTTATCTGCATTCAAAGATGGAGTTGCAGATGCCTTAAATGTGGGTCAAAGAAATTTAAGAGCAGATGATTATGAGCCTAATTGGTATCATTGGTACAATCAAGGTTATGACTTTGGAATAACTTTATATTCACAAAAAAATGAGGAGCAAATATGACTAAACCAACTATGAAAACTGAAGACTATGTGGCTTTTTATGGTGAACTATCTGAAATGATGTTAACTAAACACATTCAAGATGTGTACAATGATGACCCATATGAAACACAAAAAAACGGTGACATTACAATTAAGAGCAAATATGAGGATATTTGGTTGGAAATTGTTGATGATGTTTGTGAAACTATTGATAAATTTATTACTAAAGAGGAAATATGAAAAAGCATTTAATAACTTTTAAAGTAATTGACGGAGAAAATGAGTTTCACGAATTTGAAGTAGTTCAAGATGCTCAAGACTATCAAGACATTGAACTTATAGCCAATTATTATGGTAGTGCAGAGCCTAGTAGTTTTGATGCAGATACATATATGATTTTAGATGGACTTTACTGCAAGGTTTATTCTACAAAACTAATTTCTGAAAATGAAATTAAAACACTACAAAAATTTTCAATAATAGCATAAGGAGAAAATATGAATAAAGACGAAAAACAAATTGATTGGGTTATGAATGAAGTTAGTAAAATAATAAATCAAGCTCATAAAAAAAAATATCATTGTGTAAATGTTTGGCAAGGTCTTAATCAAGCCTCTTTAGAATATGGTTATGATTGCGCTCCAAATAATACAAATGCAACTATGTTTACTTTAATGAATTTAGTAGACAAACTTAAATCAGTAGAACTAGAAAGGTTAAAAAATGACTAAAAAATTAAAAACATTCATTGTGACAACTTCTGCAATTGCAGAATGGCAATTTGAAGTCAAAGCTTATGATCGATCTGAAGTGGAAGAAAAATTTCACGATGGTGATTATAAAGAGTTAAATAAAGGATTACCAACTGATATTATTAATGAGCAAATTGATAGATATGATGAAAAACAATAAATGGAATTAGTTTTATTTTATATGGTTTTAGGCTTGGTTATCTATTATTTTCAAGTTTTGAAATAATATGATTAGGTAATCTCTTTTATATGATTGGGGGTAACATCTATGATTGCAGATGAATCTCCAATCTTTTTCTCAAGTTGTTGTAATCTTTCTTCGAGTTGTTCTCTGCTCATACCCTCTAAAGTGTTATGAGTAATTTCTTTTTTATCAACAAACATTCCTGCCATCTGTCCTGCACGGAATTCTGCATTAATTGCCCCCGTATATTGACCTTTCATTTCTGCACCATTTCTTAGTCGTTCAAAAGTTTTATATCTGCGCAACTTATCTTTTTCATATTTCTCTTGTTCTTCTGATAATCTTTTTTCTAAATATCTACAAATATGAGGGTTAACATCTGGGTTTAGCAAACGACTTGCTTGGTCATATGGTTTACCACTTTCAGTTTTAGATTTGTAACCAGCTTTCATCGCTGCATCAACTTTTGAAATTTGACCCCAATTTTCTACAAGTATATCAACAAATTTCTTTTGTTGCTCTTTTAAATCACTAGTTTTTCTTAAATGTTTTCGTAACTGTGGCATTCCTAATAATACCATAATATAGTTTCCTACAAATAAAAAAAAATAAAAAAAAAGTTGTAAATTTTTCGTGAAAAAAAAATAAAAAAAATTGTATAAAGTGCCTCAAGATTTTGTTTTTTTCCTAAACTTTGGGAATTTTTCCCAAAACTTTCCTAAAACTTTTTGGCTCTGATACCTAGTTTTCTGGGGTTTTTCCTAGTTTTCCCAAAATATTAATGTATTTTACCTTTTTGTTTTTTTTTTTTTTTCTAAGGAAGCTCTTTATAGGAAATTGGGAAATTGGAAAAAGGTGTTGTATCTATGATCCAATAGTGGTATATATATGATTATGAGAGGCTAACGCCTCTTCCTTTCGTTTATATGTTCAAATAGCACATAGATTTACATGATTTATGTGCTATTTTTTTATCATGTTACTTTTATTTGAAATACTAGCCAGCTTATCAGCCATAGCTTCGATTATGATTTATGGAAATAAATCGTGGTATGCACCTATTTTTGGTTTTTTTTCACAAATAATCTGGGTCTCGTGGGTCGTGGTCAGTGGTTCGTGGTCTATGATGGCATTATGTATAGCTATGATTGTGGTACATATACGCAACATTAAAAAGATGGATACTAAACAAGGACTGAAATCACTATGGAAGAAATTAAGGTCGTAGGTATTTGATTTACTTTATCTCTATAAGAGTCAACTTTTTTTCTTTTTATTTTTTTTATCTCTTTTAACGGTTCACGAGTCATGTTTCTATATAAAGAGTCATACTTCTGCCAAGCAATCTGACGTTGTGTAAAGGTTACAGCTCTACGTTGTAATGCTCGTATGTAACACTGTTTCATATCTTCTGGATCAAGTGTTCCCCATTCACAAACCTTTCTAAAATCGTCCGATTCACCAATGATCCAGTTATGCGCAGCAATTTTTATTAAAGACGGTTTACGGTCAGAACTGGTGATAAGTGTTTCATCGAAGGCGTTTATTACTACTTCTCGCCACAGTTTTTGTTCGGGGTCGAGTCGTTTATCGAGCACTGATCGTGCAAATTTGAGTCCGATGGTTCGAAGTAATAAGGGGGAAGCTACCATTAGTTAAAGTAATTGACAGATATTTCTTTTAACAATCTTTTGTAATTTTTGACGACTTTAACAGAAGATTTTTTATCAGCAACTAAGATAATGTAATCTTGGTAAAGTTTATCAAACAAAATAGTCCTTTCTTCAAAGTTCATTTCATTGATGTTAAGCACTAATGGATCTTCTTCCTCTTCATCAATGTCAAATAAGTCGGCTAAGTCAATTTTTTTCTTCATACCTTTAGTGTAACTATTTCTCATCTTTTTTGCTACCTTGTATGACAGAGAATTTTTTATAATTTTTAAATTCATAATCTAAATGCGCAACTTCTTTAAATATTTCAATGTTTTGTTCTTTTGTCAGCTTACCTAATTGCAGGTCGTAAATGAGACTAAATGCGGCGACATAATCTTTATGTTTTAATTTAAACGACAACAAATTAAGTAATTTCGTTAATTTTTCTTTATTATCCATAACAACTCCAAGTAAAGGTTAACGATCTTGGGTCGTGGGTCGTGATTATTTATTCTTTTTATATATGTTTGGATCGTATCCTGCGAGATTGAAATCGTAATCTTTTTCTTTTTGATACTTTATATTTCTACTCTTGTACGTTGGTAACTGACTATCGCAATTCGGACATACAAATCTGAGATTCGAGAGCCTATGATCTAGTTTTACACCATTTATGTGGTCAAGTACAAGTGTTAATTTTTTTCCCTGCCATTCTCCAGGGTTTTTACACTGAAAACATTCGTACGGCACTTTACCAGTCTGTATGACACGTGTTTTTAAACGATGTCTGTTTCTGTAATTAGAGTTCTCAACAAACAATTCTTCACAACTTATACTCGTATAGGCATTAGCTGGTTTATAATAGCGCGGCATTGATACTCTCCCTTATAATATCGGATATGGATATTTGTACACCTTCTTTTACTGAACGGTCATGCGCTAACTTAGAGAGTTTTTCTTTAGTTGCAATCGGTAAGACTACATTAAAGGTAGTATACGGAACTTTGAGTTTATGTGGTCGGGGCATTTTCTTTGATGTGCTGAAGTTGACTCATAGTAAAACCATACTTATTTATTAACGTATTTATAGGGAACCGTGAGTCTTTAATACATTTAATTAATAATTCTTTTTCATTCATGCTAACACCAATACTGCACTTCNTCATTNTANTCNATTCTACAATCACCAACNGNTCCNTCACCNNGACAAGCAGAACAAACATGAGTGTTGTCTGGTGTTATGGGTTTATTGTGATCGGTGCGAATGTAACCGTTACCTTTACATTCCTCGCAGATTATGTCTTTTCGTTTAGTCATTTTTCCTCCTCTGCCACAATTATTGATTTAAAAATCTGATAGGCAATTTGTGGCACGATTGAATTACCTAATGATTTTATTCTGTTTACTCTACCTTTGTCCAACTTGTAGGATATCCCATGAGGAACTCCACGAAGTACCGTGTGACTCTGCACCTAAACTAAAACCACCAATTCCAGAAAAAAGGTCAAGTAGTTTCATTTTCTGTTAAATTGTTCCCACTTATCTAATTTATATTTTTTAAACCATACGGAAGGTTTATTGCATTTTGCTGCACGAAACTCTCGTAAAGGATATTGTTTTTTATAAACCTCAGATAATTCAACTATCGCTCTTTGACAGTCAGTCACGAGATGATTTGGATAATGTTTCATATAAAGTCTGTCATTTAATTCAAACCATAGTGTTACAATAAACCAATCAAACATCGATACCTAAACTTTCTCGAGCCTTTTGTCGTATGATAAATGTTTTTTCATCATAACAACCCCAACCCTGAATATCTACGTTGTTTTCTTGTTCGAACATTTCAACTTTGTTCCAAATTTTATTTACGTCACAAGATTCTAACTCGCCGTACACAATTTCTTCCCCATTAAATAGAAATAGTATTAAAATCCATTTCATGTCATCTCTCTCGCAAATACGTAAAAAGAATCTTCCCAGTAAGGACATTGATGTACGGTTAATGCTTTCATTTTTTTACCATGATACTCGAATTCACTATCCATTACAATCTCAGTATCTTGAGGTAATGAAATATGTACACCCTTAGTGAAATCTTCATGTGGTTGATCTAAATCCAATAAACCTGGACCATATCGTTTATTATCAACATAAACCAGATATTGCGCCCAACCCATATTGTTTTTTCTTAAAGTGGGTTTAGGTTGTTTATCCGTCATAATTTTCCATCAACATTTGTTTAAATATTTTAGGGTCTGCTCCCTCTTTTTTTGCTAAATGCTTTACATAATCATCAACAAGTTTTGCAATCATAGAAGCAGGTGCTCTATATTTTTCTTTGCATAAACCTTTTAATAAAATGTAGTCTGCTTTTCGGACAGCTACCGATTTCCATCGATTCGGATCCATAATAATTCCTTTCTGTTAAGTTAATAATATTAAGATATAGATAACATAGGATAAGTCAAGAAGAATTGACAAAACATATAAAAAATATTATTATATACTAAAGGAGATGTGTTTTATGGATGCCTTAATAGCAGAAAAGATGGCACTTGAAGCTCAATGGAACACTATGTATACGACTACAGGAGTTTATTCTATTGAGATGAAAGATATTGAAAAAAAAATCGATACTATAAAGGAACGTATGATTTTAAAAGATATTGCCATTGCAAAAAATACTACGTAGCTTCACCAAAATTTGAACCAAGTGCTACATCAACTACGCTTGGAACATTTAGTTCCACGCAACTCTCCATCGCTCTCTTTATTTTCTCCACATCTTCTTCATTCACATTAAAACAAAGCTCATCATGTATTTGTAGTAAAGGTAAAAATCCTATCTTGGCGCAATGTACAATTGCTTGTTTAGTTTGATCTGCAGCACTTCCTTGAATAAGTCTATTTAAAGCCTTATAAGTAAAGGCTCTTTTAATATTATTACGACCATATTTAGCACTAGCATTTTCAAAAGTCTCTGGAGTATGTATACCAAAGTCTTTTGGCTCCCACATTGAAAATCTACACTTACGACCTAATTTAGTGCGTATAACACCTTCTTCATTTGCTTTTTTCATACATCGATCAGAAAGTAATTTAACAAAAGGTGCTCTTCTATTAAATTTAGATATCAATTCATTAGCCTCTTCAAATTGAACCCCAAGCATATTAGCTAATTTATTTTTTCCCATACCATACATCAAACCTAATCCAATTGTTTTTGCTTGCTTACGATCAATGCCTACTAAATCAGCTACGGTTTGGTGAAAATCTGCGTCTGCATTTGCATATGACTCAACTAACTCTTGTGAGCCTTCATAACCTTCTCCAATACTTGAAGCATAGTGCACAACTAAACGAGGTTCTTGTTGAGAATAATCAAAAGAACCCCATTTATAGTTCTCTTCGGGAAGGAAAAGTCCTCTGATCATAGGTCCAAATTCTTTATTACGTGCGGGTAATTGTTGTAAATTTGGATTTGACATACTTAAACGACCACTTACAGTGCCACCAGTATCATTACGTAACTGTTGTATTTCTGCATGTATACGGCCTTTATTTTCAAACTTTAATATTGAATTTAAAAAAGTATTTCTAAATTTATTTAATTCTCTAGCGCTAACAATATACTTAGAAATTTCGTGTTCTGAATTTGTTAACCAATTTTGCGTAAAACTAGGCTCACCAGATTTTGGTGTCTTTGGATAATCAATACCCAACTTATCAAAAGCAAAACCTATTTGTCTTGCTGCCCAAATATCAATATCTTTACCGACAAGTTTTTTTATACTTAATAAGACTTCTTTTTCTTTTTGTTCAAACTTTTTCTGTAGAGCTTCTGCTTTCTGTAAATCTACTCGAATACCTCTCATTCTCATTTCTATTAAGGTTGGTAATAAAGTTTTTTCTAAATTCCAAATTGTTTCAAGATTTTGTTTATAAATCTCATGTTTAAATCGTTGCCACANAAGGTACGTGAGCCGTGCATCTTGTTCTGCATAATAACCTACATGTTCTGCTGGAAGCATCCACATTTCTTGTTTTGGATCTACACCGTGAGCTTTGGCTGCTTCAACCAAGTCTGTCTCAGCTTTTAATTCGCCTATATAATCTTTAGCTAAAGCATTTAATTTATACGTGTATCTATTTTCATCAATCAATGCGCCCGCAATCATTGTGTCAACAATTTCACCTTTAACTTCAATACCATAGGCTTTTAACCATCCCACATCATACTGAGCATTATGAAAAATTTTACGGCACGGTAGAGCGCAGACATCATGCATGTATTTTAATACTTGTTCTTTAATTAAATTACCACCACCAAAGTGACTAAAAGGATAGTAGGCTTGCCATCCTTCAGTCGCAACAGCAAAACCAATTATTTCTCCTTGACCTATTGCCCAACCAGCTCCAAGTCCCTTATTAATTCCTTCATCTTTTGTTTCCAAATCAATAGCGATTTCTTTTGCATTAGATAAATCTTTATACTCACTAGGAGCAGACCATATATGCTTTTTAAAATTGAAGTTTAGTTGTAAACTAGTCATCCTTTATTCCTAATTTTGCAAGTCGTGTGGCATACCAATGTAGTTTTTTATAATCCTCAGATTCCTTACCTTTGTGTTTTGCTCGCCAAGTGTATTTCATAATTGCTCCCTTAAGATAACCAATAAATTCTTCTTTGGTTAAAGCGGCTTCAATCGCTTCAATACATTCAATCTTACCTTTACGGTAATGTGAGGGGTAGTTAACATCATCCATTGTGGCTTCCTTGTAAATAAATTAAATAATCCTTACCAATCGGATAATTAAATTGGTGATCCGTTGATAAAATGTGTAGTGTATCTCGTGCACGAGTAACAGCAGTATAATATACTCTTTTTTCATCTGACTTTTCATCTTTGTTTTTTCTATCAAAAGTTGATGCATAATTTGTCTTTGAATATATTAACACATTATTAGCCTCACCACCCTTCACAGAGTGAATTGTATCTATTATTATATCAGGATCTGCCGATAACTTTTTTTGTCCATAATTTTTTAACAGTTGTACAAAATAGGATACTTGATTATCTTTAAAGTTTCTTTTTAATACTTCCCACCAGCTTTTATTTTTATACGAGTCATCCATATCTAGACCTGCCCATTCTCTTAAATCTTTAATATCAAACATCTGTGTATCAGGAATTGTTTGCCAAAATTTAGGTGTTCTAAAATCATAATCCTTTAATTCTCTAATATATTTATACATGTTTTCTGCATAATCACGACTTATTTTTTTATTATTAGCAAGCATAGTCCAAGCTTTGATAGCCTCCCATTGTTTTGAATCAAAACTTTTTGTGCCTTTATTATCTGAAAAATATAGACCAACATCTTTGGCAGCCATTCGTAATTCATTTACTGTTGAACGCACTCTTCCTAAAATATACCAAGTGCCTTCTAGTTTGTGAAAAGGCACTTCATTGAATTTTAAGTATCTACTGACTGAACCTTTTTTAGGTAAACATTCATAATCCTTGTCAACACTATCAAAGATACCTTTACGAATAATTTGTGAAAACTTATAAATCTGTTCACCAAAACGTCTTGTTTGTCGTAATATAACTTTTCGTCCTGGGAAATACGTTGTGAAATATTTTGGATCTGCACCATTCCATTTGTATATACCTTGATCATCATCACCAGCTAAGTATATACGTTCAACTTTATCTGACATTTTATAAATTACAGACCATTGTAAAGGTGTAAAATCTTGAGCTTCATCAAGTATCAAAACCTTTAACGGGGGAAAATCTACTTCATCGATTGCCCTCTCAATCATATCTGTGAAATCAATAAACGAATCTTTTTTATAATGTTCATAAGTATCAATCTTTCTTAAGAATATATCTAAAGAATCCCTCTTATAACTTTCGCTTTTGTAGACTAACCGTGGATCTTGAAGCGTGTTCCGTGCTTTATCATACACTCCTAACGACCAATCTTTATATTGAAAATTATCATCAGACAAACGATTATCAGATGTTTTTATTATCTTTGCTTGCAGAGCATAATCCAACATACAATCTTTGGGATCAAATACTTCTTCTTCAAAATATCGTCTACAATACTTATGCAGTGTTTTAAAACGTTGAAAGTCATCAGTGGTATATTGAGTGAATGTTGATAAGGCTCTATCTCTTGCTGTATCTACAGCCTTATTAGTGAATGAAATAAAAGCAATATCCTTGGGATGTGTTCCTTTAGCTAAGTGTTTTTTTAGTATGCGCTCAACTAAGGTATGTGTTTTTCCAGTGCCGGGTGGACCAAAAATCTTAATCGTTTTTCTGTACAGAGTTTTTTGTTTTTGTATTCCTGAATTTGTCATGATACCTTTCATCCATTTCACTTACATCTTTATCAACCTTTTTCTTTATACTTTGATGGCTTACAAAGTTAGGCATTTCAACATACCATACATTCTTTTCACCCTCTTTATAATCTACTCTATCACAACCTAACATACGTAAAGCATCGGTTGTAGTATTAAAAGTTCGTGCAGCATTCTTCTTTAAAAATCTATCTAAGGTTAATTTTTTAAAGTAACAAATATTTGTTTTAGAATCTAGAACCACATAACCATCTTTAAGTTTTTCAAATTTATCTTGTTCAATGTGTGACTCAAAAAAGTCTTTTAGTACAGAATAACGTTCTTCTTCTACTGTATCTTTATACTGATGATCGGTGGACTCTGTGGCTTTATCAACGATAGTTTTCATAAGTAATTCAAAGGGACTAGGTCCTTTGCGAGGTTTTGGTAATGTTAACCAATACACTCGATGTCTTAATAACTTAACCCTAAAATTTTTTTCATCTTTCATATCTTCGGGTGTAACACTAATACGTTGACCTTTATAATCAAACTCATACCAAATATTTTTTGTATCTTGTATATAATTTATATTATCAAAAAATTCTATTATTTCTGGGACGGCATCACCAATACCTAGACGTCTTGTTTTACATAATTCTTTATTACATATTGGACTATATTCTGGATGTTTAGGAGGACATTGAAATTCATAACCACCTTTGTGAACTGACTTGGCAAGTTGAGATACTTCATTTTTGCTCAGTGGAGTTGTAAAGATTTGTATGTTTCTTTCTTGAGCTGTCTCCTCAAGTTGTTGAACTGTTAAAGTTGCATTCTTTTTCATCTCTAAAACTAGCACATTAAATAGAAAATTATTTCTATTGTTACCACTCCAACCTTCTTGTATTAGTTTCTGAACACAAGGAGGATAGTGTTTCCATTCTCCTTCTGCCTCATATTCTTGCACTTTAAATTTAAAAAAATCACTTGGCTTTATTTGTTTTTCTTGCGCTAGTTTAATAAAACTTCCTACCATTAAAGGATTATTATTCTGATCAAAGGCAAACTCCATGGTTGCATTCATATTGTGGTAAGGCATGTTAACGGCCTTATTACACGGAAAAACTTCTTGCGCTAAAAAATACTGTGTGTTTATTTCAGATAATTTTTCTACAACTTTTGATACACTTGCCAACTCAGTGAAAAAAACAAAAATGTGTAAACCACCTGATTTAGACTTAACAGGTACAAAAGGTAAGTTATATTTTTTGATTATCTCAACGTACTTCTTTTCTGAATAATCTTTATAATTATTAGGATCAACATCAATACAACCCCACTTACATTGATCTTCAACTTCAGGTTTTAACCCTAAACGTAATGTACCTTCAAGATGTTGTTTCCAAATATCCTCAGTTACAGGTTCGTGAACCGTGATATAGTTAGCTTGCTTTTTGCCTCTCTCATCGTCCTCTCCCGTAAGAGAGGACTTGAGATATCGTGAGTCATCGCCTTGAAACAACGATAACAATTCCTTATGCATTAGAAAGGAACGTCTTCTTTTATTGTTTCACTTTGGACAGTTTTGTTTTTATCTTCTGCAAACTCTACTTTACCAAAGATATCAGACTCTTTAGCACCTTCATAAAAACCTTTAGTGATTTCCAAAGTACCTTTGTCATCTGGTTTGTCTAAGAACTTCACAAATTCTACAACCCAACCAAACCAGTTGTTACCACCACCTGATTCTTTTGTAGTTGTAAGTTTGTATACACTTGCCCACGATGGTGGAATAAAGTAACCATTCTTACCCTTCATTCTTTTCGATTGCATCATAGAGTTCCACAACTTAGATTTTTTCTTTTGTGTGGATTTCATTGTAATCAAAGCACTTTCAATCGGTTGAAAGTTTTTGTCCAAAATATAAACAAAGTGATTACCTGTATCCTCAACATAATGACCACTTTCTAAACGATCTTTGCCATCATCGGCTCGTCTAGTCTGACTCATTATTGATGGATCTGTGTGTATTTTAATAGGTCTACCCGGACTATCTCCACGATCTGCCCACTCATTAAAAGTATTAATAAATAAACAAGGCACAACATAAACACCATCTTTACTTTTATATAAAGAGCCAGTGACTTCATTATAGATGTCCCCTTGTTTTGCTTTTTCATTATACTTACCGTCACTCTCGTCAAGCACTGGTGAATTAGCATAAAGAATTTTTAATATTGGTAGTTTTGTATCACGAGCTGTGATGTTTTCTGTGCCTTGGCCAGAAAATTCTTCCAAATTACTTAGACTAGGAAGTGAGTCTTCTTTTTTTGCGACTTCATTCATGTTATCTCCTTATTTTTTGATTGTAGTCTTGTTTGAAACATAAACCCCAAATAAGTCCATTGGAAGATTATGACCGTTTTGAATCTGTTCTCTAACAAATCCTTTTAATGTCATTGGTTCCACTTTCTTTTTTTGAGATACATTATGTCCCTTGTTTTTTAAATCTTCAACAAGTGAATTAGCCACATTGTCTTCAGACTTACCAAATGTCAAAGACACTTGATTCTTAATTAAATCCCCATGACCGTTATCACTAAGCCATTTAAATGCCTCATCAACTTTTGACATAGGAATTTTTGCAGCATAAAAAGGCTTTACTTCGACAGATGAACCATCTGCTAGTTTAAGCATAGTTATACCAGCTTGTTGCATTAAGTTTGGAATCTCTTGTTCAGAAAGCAAACGCTCTTGTTCTTGAAGACTTTTTAGGTGTTCTTGACACTTGTTCATTTGTTTCTGAAGTTCCAATAACTTATTACATTTTTCAGCAATGTCACCAGAAGTTTCTGTATTTACTTTGATGACTGCTTCTTGTTCTAAGTCCATAAGGACCTCCTTTTTTATAGTTCATTTTATAAATAAATTTTTTTTGTTGTTTTGTCAAATAAAAAATTATAGGATACAATCATAAACGATTATGGAAAAATATAATTACAAAACAGAACCTTACGAACATCAACGGAAAGCTTTGATAGCTGGGGCAGACAAAAATGAGTTTGCATATTTTATGGAGATGGGTACAGGAAAAACAAAAGTTACCATCGATAATCTTGCGTATCTTTATTACAAGAAAAAAATCAATTTAGTAGTTGTTATTGCTCCAAACTCAGTTTATCACAATTGGAAAAATGAGATTGACATACATTGTCCTTGTGAAACTGCTATTTACATACATAAAGTAAATAAAAATTTTGAAGTAAAAAAAGATAAACTAACCTTTTTTTTAATTAATGTTGAGGCTTTTTCACATGCCTCTGGAGTTAGAACTCTTGAAAGCATAGTAAATCTGTACAGTTCAAGCATGTGTGTGGTGATTGATGAAGCTACATCAATTAAGAACCGACAAGCCAAACGCACAAAAAATATATGCAAAGTGTCACAAAAAGCACTTTACAAAAGAATTCTAACAGGCTCTCCAATTACGAAATCTCCCCTTGATTTGTTTAGCCAATGTGAGTTTCTTAAGCCAGGTATCTTAGGTTTTACAAACTTTTATGCCTTCCGTGCTCGATACTCAGTTATGAAACAAATTCAAATCGGCGCTAATAAAAACCTTTTAATACCTATATATTATCAACATTTAGGGGAATTGGAAAACAAAATTAAATCTTTTTCGTTTCGAGTAAGGAAAGATGAATGTCTAGATTTACCACCGAAAATTTACGAAAGAAGAGATATAAAGTTATCAGATCAACAGATTAAATTATATAATTCTTTGAAAGAAAATTGTCGTGCAATCATTGAGGATGAAATGGCATCATACAATAATAAATTGACAGAAATACTTAAACTACAACAAGTATGTAACGGTTTTTTAAAAACGGATGACGGTGAGACAAAAGAACTTACAAATTCAAAACTTACAGAGTTAATAAATATATTAGATGAAGTTGACGGTAAAGTTATCATCTGGGCAAATTTTGTTCATAACATTGAAACAATTATAAAAACATTACAANATAAATTTGGACAAATGTCGGTCGTGTCTATTTATGGAGATGTTGCTGTTGAAGCTAGAAATTCTGCTGTCATTAACTTTCAAAAAAATGACAAGGTTAGATTTTTTGTGGGTAATCCAAGTACAGGTGGTTACGGCCTTAATCTAACTAAAGCAAGCACAGTTATTTACTTTAGTAATTCATTTAATTTAGAGATTAGACAACAATCAGAAGATAGAGCACATAGAATAGGTCAAGAAAATAAAGTAACTTATATTGATCTGATTGCAAAAGGTACAATAGATGAGTTTGTTTTAAAAAGTCTTAATCAAAAACTTACGTTAAGTGCTCAAACTTTAGGTGAGGAAGTTTTAAAATTTTTGTAAAAAAAATAAAGCTTGACATTTATCCCATTATATCCTATGATTAAATTAACATAACGAAAGGATATTTATGAAAAAAAGAAAAATACAAATAGAAGTAGAGGGATATTTGTGGGTGTGTCCACATGACCACGAAACTTTTGAACCCTATAAAACTAAAAAATTTTATTGCAAAAAATGTGATGAAGAATATAAGACAGTGGATTGTCAACTAAATGAGTGGTATGAACACGAAAAAATATTGGATGCTTATGGCCATGCACGTAGCGATTACAAAGACTTACAATGGTTAGAGAATCAAGACAAATGGCTTAAGAGTGCTCTTCGTAAAATTTGTTGACTCTTTGAAACCAATTTATTTCATATTCTGCTAACAATTCTTCGTTCATAATGAAACTTTGAAATAATAAATCTTTTGTGCATATACAAATTAAACCTTGTTTAATATCACCAAAATTTTTCTTATGCGCTAAGGAATAAGCAGCAATTTGGTAGTAGTAATCTTCAATCCATTCTTCTCTTTTTGGTTTGTTTGATTGTTTAAAATCAAGTATTGTTGGTTTTCCATCATACTCACAAACAACGTCAGTCGATCCTGCCCATCGATCTTCAAAGTTTAAAGTAACTTCAGTTCCATATACCCGACTAAATTTGTCAAGATTAGAAACTATCGTATGTGCCATCATACGAGGTAAAGCACCCTCTTTTGATAGGTTAATATATCCTATTCCATTTAAGTATTGTTCTAAGATATAGTGCATTTCTGTACCTCTTGTTGCTGCTTGAGTCGTGATTCGTGATGCCTCTTCATAGCCAACACGTTCTCTCCACTTTTTTAGCGCTTGTCTTTTTTCATCACTTTGTGTTGCATTAAGAATAGTTGTTACTGATGGGATTTTTTTTTCACCCACATTATAGGTTCGTCCAGTTTGTTCATCGTTGCGAGAAAAGTTTTTGTAATCATACTTTTTATCAATTACAAAACCAGTGACTTCAAATGATTTATTTTTCTTTATTATTCGCATATAGATTGTCAAAAGTTGTTTCCCAATCCATATAACTATCATGCCCTTCTGCACTATGAGTCCATTGACTAGGAATAAAATCAGGTGCGCCTTTGCCAGTAACCCACATTGCTGGTGATGTGACTCTTACTCTATTATTTGGTAAAGCTACGATACAACCTTTCCAAGGACCACTTGTTAGTTCAATAACATGTGATTGTTTGTGTTGAGCTGGATCATCAGCTATTTCTGAGCCAGTATAATCAACAGTAAAATAATATTTGCCAGTATAAAACTCTCCATCTATTTTACATTGCCATGGACTACTAGATGTTCTATCAAATTTAATTACCTCAAAGTTTCGTGCAGAACAATCCCACGGTTGTGCCAGATGAGTTTGAATAGGAGGAGGAAAAGTATCCAAAGGTTCATCTGCCACAAGAGCCGTGATAGGCATTCGTGCCCACATAGCTCCACCGTGAGGGTTCTCAAGTCTATTCTCTTCGTCTTCACAACCAGTAAATATAACTTGAAAGCTTAAACATCTATCAGGAATACTAGTAACGGCACATGCAAGTGCATGAATATACTCGCCCTGATATTTTCTGTGATTGTGTGTAAATTCTTTTCTTACCCAGACCTTAAAATAGGGTATGTTTTTTATTAAGTAGGCCATACCCCATAATAAGTATTAATTATAATAAAGCAAGTGAATTATGCTTTGCTTACTTTCATACCAAGCATTTTTGCTTGTTTCCTTAACTGAGCTACAGTCATTTTTTTAGTCTTTGCTTTACTTGCCACAACGGGTGTCTTTTTGACTTTCATCATTCTAGTTCCACCTTTAGCGTAACCTTTAGCCATTTTGCCACCCATGGCTTTCATCATTTTGGCTCCGCCTTTAGCGTAACCTTTTGACTTCATACCTTTTCTCATAGTTTTCTCCTTATAAGGTTTTTTAGTTAACTAAGTGTATTTTAGTGTATTTTAGCTAGGTAGTAAAGGTCAACTTACACTTAAAACGCTCGCTGACGGCTCTTAAAATCGGTCGTTTTTTCCCAGATTTTAACCTAATTTAGCATCATTACTAAAAATACAATTAAACCAATTAAAGTTACTGCTAGTAATCCATAAGCACAATTTACCATAAATTGTTCTTTTTCAGCTTTACGTTTTGCTTCTGCAGCTATCTTTTTTTTTCTAATATCTGTTCGAATAGCAACAAATTCACTCCAAGCTCCTGGTGCTCCATGCCATGTAAATATTTCTCTTAATTGATTCTCCATNTCGTGAACTTGTTTTAGAGCAAAATATGTATGTAGAGCTTCTTCATTTGAAGAAGTAAACCATTTGCTTTTTTCTTTTTTGTGTTCTTCTTCAACAGTGCTCATTTGTTTGACAAATTTTATGATATGACCAGAAAGGCTATTTAATTCCTTTCCGACTTCAATTCCAGATTTTATTGCTCCGAAAGCCGCCGTTGCGATACTTATTGGATCCATGCCACAAGTCCTATAATGGTTATAATAATTGTAAGCATACCGCTCATTAACCAAAATAACAACTTATCGACTTTCTCACCAAGTTTATCAATATCTTCGTGAATGTGCGCTAGATGATTTTCTTTAATTGTTCTTACATCTTTTTTCACACCCTCAATGTGACCATACAAAGATATAATATGTTCTTTAGTTGTTCTTGGTTCAGGCATTTTGTTTTCCTTGAGCTATCATTTGTCCAGATGGATCATTCGGAAATAATCCTGCATACTGTTGTGCTCTATTAGGTTGCATAGCAGCAATTCCTTGTTGAGTTGGTGGAGCTGGAGGAGCCGAGGGTCGTGATGCGGGTTGCGTGGCTGGTGTTTGCATAGCGAACATATCCACGGTTGGTGAGTCGACTTGACTTTGTGGTTTAATTTCTTCTTCTTTTTCAATTTCAATAGATGGACCAGATTTTTCAACTTCATATACATCAAGATAAGATGCATCTTCTTTATCTGGTGTAGTATCAAAATATTGCATTGCAGGAATTGAACCAAATAAATCATAAACAAGTTGTTTACCTGTAGGTGTATCTAAAAATTTTGGTTTCTTTTTTTCTAAATCAATTAATTTTCGTAACTCATTAGGATTTTGTATTATCTCAGCAAGTTTTCTATTTAACATATCTTCGCTTATTTTTAAACCAGCAGTCATCGTTCTACCTGCAACAGTAAACATACCAACTCGTGAACGAATTAAATCACGAAGAGCAGATTGAAATCTTTGTGGAACTGGATCAGTAGATTTTCTATCTAAAATTGACAAGACTTTGTTGAACTCATCTATATCTTTTAAATATTGTGGGTTATCTTTAAATACAATATTCATATTTTGTTTGTTTTCTTTTATAAATTTATTAAAAGCCTTACCACTAAAAGAAAAATCTGTTGGATTTGTTGTGTCTAACATCATTTTTTGTGTAACAAGTGTCTTGAACTCATTTTCTAAAAGCTCATCATCTTTTATAATCTCCATAATTTCTTTCAATTTAGTTGGCTTTGCCCCACCAAATTCGTTACCTTGAAAAGCAAATTTAAAAATATCCTCTGGATCTTTATTAAGAATTTGTCCCTCTGTAGTTTTGTTTAATTGAGCAATTAAATTTTTATTTTTTATTTCAATATCATCTAATTTTTTTTGTAACCCACCAACTCTAGAAATGTCTTTATAACCGTCTTTACCAAAAAATTTTTCTAAACTGTATTTGTAATCTTGAATAAACTTTTTATGTTTGTTTAAATCAATTTTACCTTCTTTTTTTGGATCAACAATTTGCATATAGAACTCATTAATGTTGTTTTTGTATAGATCCATAGCCTCAGGATTAGTCTTTAAAACATCGTAAACATCATCGATTCGAGATTGTTGTGTTTTACCAGTTTTAAAAGTTGTTTTGAATATATCCTCATCACCAATATTTAATCTTCCACCATTTTTTTGAACTAGTTTACCTACAAATCTATTATAATAATCATAAAAGTTTTTTGCTTCCTCATCTATTGCCCTATATTTTGCAAGACCAACATCATCTTTACCAAGACTTACATCCATTTGTCTGTTAATAGCTTTTACCAATTGATTAATTTGTTGTTCTGAAGGTGTATTTTCAGCTGATATCTTTTTAGCCTCTAAATCTCTTTTTAATCTTAACAAATCAGAACGTGTATTATGTAAAGTTTGAAAAGAAATTTTTTCACCTTTTTTTGGAAGTTTTAGAATACCACTCATACTAGGATAATCTTTTAATAAGGTGTCTTTTGCTCTGGCAGAAAGAGTTTTAACAGTGTTTCTTAATTCTTCAACACCAACTTTTCTAAGACCTAATCCATCAGCACCTCCCGTATCTATTCCCTTAAATAGGTTTTCATACATTTTTGCTATTTCATTTCTTCGCATATCTTGAAATTCAGTAATTGCTGATTTAATAGATATTCCACCCTCTTTAATTGTTCCATCTGGAAATTGCAAAACAGCATCTGTTAAATCATTTTTTGAACTTTCTAAAGCATCAACCAATGGTTTTCTTTTTGCAGAGTTTAAATCTAAAGCTTTGTCTTGCATTTTTTTCATAACTGTATCAAAACCATCTGGATTTTTTCCTGTTAAATTTTTTGCAACGAAACCATCTCTATATAGTTCAAACAATTCTTTTAAAGCCATTGCGTTATTTTGATTTAATTGATGAAAATCTCCTTTAACACCGTATTTAGAACTTTTTTCAAAAGCATTTTGCCAAGCTAAAAGTTCTGGGTCATTTGTCGCTTGACCAAGAGTAAATTTAAGTTCACCACGCAACTTATTGTCAGTAATTTTTTTATTTACTCTGTCTGCTAAATCTTTTGCTTCTTCCGCACTTCCAACAAAAGCCTCAAAATCTTTTTCACTAAAACCCTCAGTCATTTTTTTTGAACCTTTAGCTAATAATTTAATCATACCTGGAACAGCAAATAAAGTTCCTGCCGCCGCTGATATACCACCAGTAGCCATAGTTTCATTAAGATAATCAGTGAAATTATCAACATCTGGATTTATTCCAAAATACTGATGCCCCACATAAATTCTTGCCATGTCACCCGCCATAGCACCAAGAGCACCACCACCAATAGCACCCGTGTATGCTCCCTTAGGACCAACAAGAGAACCAGTAACTCCTCCAGCTAATGTTCCAAGAGCTTCTCCAACTGCTATTGCCGTGTCACCCACTGCGGCTCCAAAATCACCAGCATCTAAACCCGGTTTATTTATTAACATAAATTTGCCTAATTTAGGATTATATATTTCTAATTCTCCAGTATCAGGACCTTTTCTAACTTCGACATCCTCACCAAAATATTGCGAGCCTACATTTTTGTAACCTTGTATAAGATTTTTTTCGTCAATGGCTGTGCTTCCCACTGCTCTTGCTTTAAATGAAGGAAAGTCAGGATCACTTTTAGCAACTTCTCCTGTGATATCTGCAATCTCACCAGCAGTATAAGGAACATTTACAATTTCTGTTTTTGTAGACCCATATTGACCTGACCCAGATACAGCTCTCTCTTCAGTCTTTGGTGCATAATCATCCAAAAATTGTCGTGTGCCAAAAATTATATTTTTTTCTTCCTTAAGTCTTTTAAAAACATCATAGGCATGTTGAGCATCTGATTTTGATTTAGCCACTTCAGGATCTAGACTGTCTTTGTAAACTTGAAAGTTTACATCAGGCGATGTTGGGTTTACATATTTTGTAAATACATAATAATCTAAGGGGTCTTCACCCATTCTACCTCTATCGTAATTTACAAAATCATAATACCGAGCTGCCACTTGATCATCAGTTTCATTTTTAAGATTTGGAAATTCTTTTCTTAATTCTGGAATGCTTTTTAACTTCATAACTTTAACTCATAAAATCTTTTAAATCTTTATCACCCTCTTTTTTAAGAGGTTTATAATTAAAAGGATCGTCATAGAATCTTAATCTGTCTTCCAGATATTTAAATTGTTCTTTTTCTAATTCTTTAGGATCAAAATCTTTATAAAACCTTCTAAACTTCTTAAGAGGTTGTCTTAACACTCTTGAACCTATTGCATATAAACTACTTCTAAATTGATTTGAATCCACACCAGCATTTATTGATCTCATGGCTAATTCGATATCACTCACTGAAAAACGTCCACCTTCTTCTCTCGCTTTAGCTAAAGCGTAAGCTAATTCAATGACTTCAGTCTCTAGACCTGCTGCTTCAGCTTGAACTCTTTTGTTAAAAGCATCTGCTAATTTTACAAATTCTGCTCGTTTTCTAGCATTATCAATATTTTGTGCTGCATATTCTTTTGGGTTAAGAATTGCTTGTTTAATTAATCTTTCATTGTCTTTACCCTGCGCTGAATAAAGATCAGTTTGTCTTTTACCAGCTAAAAAATTTCCAAAAGCTTGTGATGTCCCTACAAATCTAGTCAAAGAGCCTAGACTTCCACCCTTAGTCACATCTAAACGTTTGTCAACTTTACCTATTAAATCCACTAAAGCTTCTGCCTTATCCATTTCTTTTCTAAGTCCTTTTCTTATTTCCATATCTTCTTTTGCCTTTTGGGTAAGTAACAGTTGTCTCATTACTTGATCGTCTGTCAATTCAGTTGGCATATAAAGTCTTTCATTAGGTGGTTTTGCTAAGTCCGCTCTTATTTCACTATCTGTTACTGTAACGGGGTCACCTTTTTTAAAGCCATAAGCATCTCTGGCAAAACGAAAAGTTTTAAATGACTCTCCTGTTTTTTTATCAAAAGGTTTGTATTTAGTTAAATCACCACTGTCAACTGCTTCAAAAACTTTGTATTTTGGTACGATTCTTTGTGCATAAGAACCGTCATCTTGTCTTACTAAATATGAACCAATATCTTGAGATTTTTTTGAACCCTCTGGAAGATATCTTGGAGACCCATCTGCATTTGTTACCGTCTGTATCTGAGCCTCAGTAACATATACGGGTTTGTTTGTTTGTGTGTCAATTGCTTTTTTTGTAGCAGCAAATTTTGATTTTTTGTTTTTTATCTCTGCCTCAGCAGCTTTAAGTTTTCCTATGCTCATTGCACCCCTACCAAGACCCATAGCTAAATTAGATATAGGATCACCTCGTTGAGCTAAAGCAATTGCTAAGTTTGCAGCAAATATACCTTTTTTCTCATCATCACTAAACAAAGGTTGGTCAACAGGTTGTTTGGTAACATTTTGAGTAGCTTTCATCACTTCGGATTGAGCTTGATACTTTTCAATTTCTTGAGAAAGAGTGTCATCCTTTTTATTTTGAGGAGGTTCAATTGACATAATTCCTGTATCTTCTTGCTCTTCTGCTAAAGCCTTTTGATTTTCTCTACCACTGACTATACTCTCAGTTATATTTACATCTTGTTTGGGTGTTTCTATTGTTTCAATATTTTGTTGAATACCAGTATTAGGATCTGTATAAATATTGGCTTGAGCTAAATTCATTAAACCAGACTGTCTTTGTCTTGCTTGATCAGCTTGCATAGCTACACCACCACTAACAAAACCTGTTGGCTTGTTCATCTCCATGTATTTTTTCTGAAATAAAGGTCTAAGTAAAGTTTTATCCATACCTTAACCACCACCCATTGGTTTCAGTAATTGATATGCTGCGTATGCTCCCAGTCCTGTTGAAGCGGCCTTAGCTAACGGATCAACACCTGGTCCTGTTTGTGCCGTTACTGTGGATGCAGCAGTAGGTAAGGCTGTCATTATTCCTTTTTGAAATTCTATCCTTTGATAAGGCTCGTAGGCTCTGGCTATCTCTGTTTGTCTTTGTGCAGTTAAAGCTTGTTGAGCTAACTGTTGTTGAACAGCTCCAGCTCGTGCCATTTCTTGAGTGGCTACAGCTCCTGTCTGAGCTTGCGCTGTGCCTAAACGACCTAATTCAGCAGCTCCTTGTAAACCTGCCGTTAATATCTGACCTTGTTGAGTTTGTGCTGCTGCAAGTGCAGATTGATAGCCTTGTCTTTGCGCTTCACCGATTGAACGTACTCTACCTGTTTCAAGTTCCCCCATAGCAACCCCTTCACGACCACCACCAAAAGCACCAGATTGTATAGCTTGATTTGCAAGTTGATTACGACCAATTTCAGCCTGTCTGTTTATTTCATCAGTAACATAACTTTGGTAAGGATTCATAAATCTCGCAATATCTGGACCTTGTAAAGCAAGTTGTTGAGTGCCTAATACTGAGGCAATGCCTTCAACAAAAGCTTGTTGCCCTCTACCTGATAAAGATCTTGCCATTTCAAACTGTTGTTGTTGTAAAGGTGAAGCACCTGCAACTTGAAACTCAGGCACGGGTATTGGTACAGATGCTAAATCTATTGCTTCATCATATAATGCTAACTTACGAGCCTCAATCTCAGGAGCCTCTCTTTGTATAGTCGTTGTTTTTGAAGGTGCAGCAGGAGCAGGAGGAGGTGCACTTCCACCTCCACCTTTACTATATTGTCTTAATCCAGTATGTTCGTTTATTGTTCCTGAACCACCAGCTAATTTTAGAAGTAAAGCCTCATCCTTATTAATGTGCGCTAACTCTGTATCTCCACATGTGCCTTTGCCTGCAATGTCATTATAAAGTACATTTAACAACCAAATTTTAATTTTATTTGGTAATAATTTAAGCAAAAATTTCATAAGCATACCCTGTTAGTTTCATAGTTTGTTTTTGTTCTTTCAATACTTTCATCCATCCTTTTCTCCCACAACATTCAATTATGTCTAGACCTAAACTTTGTGCATATTTTATAAAGTAGTCCTCTATTTCTTTTAAATACCTACACACTTTTTTCCCTCCAATAAATAAAAAACCTAATACAACTTTTGCAGGATAATAAACCTTTTGTGTTACAACAACCGCAGTAATCTCTTTTTTATGTGTGATTAAAAACATAGTCATTGTACCTTGTTTTAAAAGATTATAAGTAGATTCAACAGTATGTCGTCCGTTTGTTTGTCTCACCACTTTCTCAATCCAACCTTTTACTCTATCCCAAAACACGTCTATACACTCTATATCAACTTGTTTTATTTCCATCATTTACAATATCATAAATTCTTTTAAATTGGTCTTGTTGTTTATAAAAAAACTGAGCACCCTTTCTTCTCATATCTTTAAAATCTTCTGGATTAGCACCTTGCATAATACCTGCTCCTAAAACGGCATCAGCTCGTGAAACAAATTCACCGTCAGCTAACTGAGCTAACATAGTGTCTTCATCTTTATCACCATTACCAGAACCATCCTCAACATACCCTGTAGCACGAACATAGTTGTTTGCATCTTTTTCATCGTGGTCTGATTTACTTGGTAAGTAGTTTACTCCACCCTCTCTGAACGAAGCCAAACCACCTTCGTTTGCATATAACATCTCTTGTCTCTCGTATACATTTTCAGGAGTTAGAGAATCTTCATCTCTTTCATACACAGCTCTGTCACTGAACGGTTCAGTTCGTGCTCTTTGACGTGCATATGCTTGTCTATACTCTTCTTCAGTGTAAGGTTCTTCCATTTGTTGGTATGCTGGAACTTTTGGTTGAGAAGCTAAACTAGCTAAAAATGCAGTGCCTCCTATTGCAGCTCCTGGATTATCTTTAACAAATTGACCTGCTTGTCCTAACCCTCTTTCAATTTGTTCACCAATTGGAACAGGAGGTTTAGCCATAGCAGAGGGTACAAGTGCACCTGTAGCTGGTTCTACAAGACCAGAGCCACCTTGTGCTATTGGCACGTAAGCACCCCCTGCTTTTTGAAGTATTGCAGGTACAGCTCCACTACCACCAATTCCTGTGCCTACTGCTCCACCACCTAATGCTGTAGGAGCAACACCACCAGTACCAGTCATAAAGCTAGCTGTTCCTCCCCCAGTAGATGCAGCAAGTTGTGCTGCAGCTTCACCAGCAGCAGTGGAACCAGCTCCCACAGCCTCACCTAAACCTAATGTTGCATTGCTCACCCCTGTAGCTGTTGGTGCAGTCATTAAAGCCTTAATACCACCCGCCCCTAGTCCACCCAATAAACCAATACCTAATGCTTTTTTAGTTGATAAGCCTGCAAGTTTAGCTATCCCAAACGCTGCCGTACCAACTGCTAAACCAATTGCTAATGGTCCAAAATATTGTTTACAACCAGTGTAAGGATTTAAGGTACCTGAACCACCGATGCTTTTTAAAAAAGACTGTTGCTGTTTATTAAGATAAGCTAGTTCTGTATCTCCGTTGATACCTTTAGAAGCTATATCATCATATAAAAGATTTAAAAACCAAGTCTTGATAAACTTGGGGATTAACTTAATAATCCATTTTGTCATAAAAAACTCCTGAGTAATTACTTAGAGTTTATTTTACTCTGATTGTGGAGGTTTTTCAACCACCTGCTTGGTCATCTCATCATATAAACGACCAGTATATTGAAATTCACCTACGTGGGTTATATAGTCCATAATGTAACAATATAATTTACCCCCGATATTTTTCCATAAACGGCAGAAAGCNAAGTCTTCTCCGTAATATCTTTTGTTTTCTGGATCATAATAAGTGTCAAAAAAAGCATAAAAATGTGGTCTATCTTTAAATTCACCATCTATTACAGTTTTTTGTACAATATCCATATTGGGGTAAGCTTTAATTAATTTATCAAAAACTTGTCTTTGAATTAACATACAACCAGTTGGGGCGTGAGTAACTTCTATGACACCTTCTTTACACTTAACGTCATTTTCTTCATCCTCTAATAGTATTGGATATTGATTTACATGAAACTGACAATGTTTTGGGTCTTTGATAAGTCCACCCTTAATTTTAGTAATAAGATTATCACAGATTACATTGAATCAAGAACAAACAGAGTCATTCCAGTTGACAGTATAAGTTCTCAGTTTAATGATTTACCTCGTGCAACTGCGTTCTCTGATGTGTTTGCTTTTGATATTGATGAGGTTGATGGTGTTAAGTTCTATGTTTTACTTTTTGACACTAGATTTTCAGGTGAAAAAGAAATAATTCAGGTCAATTTACTTCATGATAGATCTATTGGTTACATGATGAAATTTGGTCGTGTGGAAACATCTATTGATCTTGGTGATTTTGATTTTGCAATTCCTATGGCTAAACACGCTAATTTAATGTATAAAAAAATAACTTTAAAATCTTTAGAAGTTGGAACAATGATTGTTTTTCCATCTTTTACATTACATAGAGTAAATCCAGTAACAAAAGGAACTAGATATTCTTTAGT